>Ga0222665_1000799_pt1 | contig 16943 bp, 8 predicted proteins | sample AntAcemetagen653_FD_179853 | JGI IMG/M metagenome (GOLD analysis project Ga0222665, IMG submission 179853) | Saline water microbial communities from Ace Lake, Antarctica - #653 | ecosystem: Environmental > Aquatic > Non-marine Saline and Alkaline > Saline | place: Antarctica: Ace Lake | collected...
TTTCACAGCCCCCTCCGACACATCTAACATTTCACCTATTTCTTTATATTTTAATCCCTGATATCTGTTCATAACAATTAGCTCTCTATTTTCATTGCTGATTTTTTGTAATGCATAATTTAAAAGCTGTAATTGATCTTCTTTAAAACTTCTTTGACCGGCAAGGGGATCCCCATCAATTTTTTCGGACAGATTACTAATATCATCCTTGTAGCCGAATTTTTTCTCCTTTTTAAAATGATCGGCAATTTCGTTTCTCGCTATCCTATACATCCACGTTGTGAATTTTCCTTCTCCACGAAATTGATTTTTAAATCTTAAAATCCGAATGAAAACATTTTGCACAAGATCTTCACTAACCTCTTTATTTCCAATCACCCTGTAAAAAAAACCAAAGAGCATTCTTTTATATCTTTCAAACAACAAACCGAGTTTTTCTACATCGCCGGCTTGGATTTTTTGCATTAATTCGTTGTCAGTTATTGTTTCCAAATTTTTCTTTTTATTTCTTTTCATATTCACAAACTGTATTCTTTACAAATGGTTACAAAAAATACAACTTTTTTTAAAAACGCAATCCTTTTTTGTAATTAAATTGAATCAATAAAAATGAAAAAGCGGAAAATTTTTGAAATAGAGGGAGTAAATAAAAAATTGAAATGGATCAGGAAAAATCCTTTAAAAACAATTTTGCAATATCTTTAATTGATTGTTCGATATTAATAAATTTATAATCAAGTGCTTCCGTAACTTTTTTATTTGAATAATAATATTTGTTATTGGCTGTTTTTGCAGTTTCTTTTGTAATAACAGGTTCGATATTAAAAAGAACATCGCCGGCTTTTAATAACCTCCATACAATTTCGCTAATAAATTGATTAGCTTTAATTGAGGGTTTAGGTTTTCCGAGATTTTCGGCAATCTCGTCAAAAAGCTTTTTATATGAAACATTTTCAGAATTAATCAAAAACAATTCATTTCTTATGTCACTTTCCATTAATAATATCATAGTTTTTGAAACATCTCTTACATCAACAAATCCGTTCAAACCCGAAGTATAAAAAAGCATTTTCCCCCAAATAGTCTTAAATAATTTGGAACTGGCACTTTCCCAATGCCCTGAACCGAGAATTATGGAAGGATTGACAATAACTGCATCAATACCTTCATGGACTCCTCGCCAAATTTCCATTTCGGCACCATATTTACTAATTGCATAAAATGAATTATCCTTCGAGTTTTGCCATTTGGTGTTTTCGTCAATTGTTCCATTGTTTTCAGCCCGGCCTAAAGCAGCAACCGAACTAATATGACATATTTTTTTTACGTGAGTTTTTAGAGCAGCGTTCACCAAATTTGCAGTACCGTTAACATTAACTTGCCTTAGTTTATCTTTATCTTTATTATAAAAAGAAACAAATCCTGCACAATTATAAATTTGTTTAACACCTTGCATTGCTTCTTCGAGAGAAAAAATATCTAATAAATCACCTTCAACAAATTCGATTTTTGTAAATAGTTTATCAACATCCTTCGAATAATAAGAAAAAACCTTCTTTATATTATCCAAATTACTGTTTCTCCTTTTTAAAGCCCTAACCTTTTTTCCTGAATTAACAAGATCAAGCAAAACATGTGAACCTACTAAACCTGTGCTTCCGGTAACTAAAATCATATAAAATCAATTAAAACATTATAAATAACTTAAAATAATGCCATATATTTTATTAAAAAAAATATTAATACGTGCTTGCGGGGACTAATCCCCGATGAATCATTATTCATCGGGGATTAGTTCATCGGGGCTTAGTCCCTAAATTTATATAAGTCAAAAATCAAAAATAATGTAATTATATTTGCACAAAATTTTTTAGAATGAATTTTATTGAAGAATTGAAATGGCGTGGCATGATTCACGATATTATGCCCGGAACAGATGAGCAGCTTGAAAAAGAAATGACTACGGCTTATGTTGGCTTTGATCCCACAGCTGATTCACTTCATATCGGTCATTTAGTTTCTATTATGATACTAAAGCATCTTCAGGTTGCCGGACACAAACCTATAGCTCTGATTGGTGGAGCAACCGGAATGGTAGGTGATCCGTCAGGGAAAGCAGAAGAAAGGAGTTTGCTTGATGAAAAAACACTTCGCCAAAATCAGCAAGGCATGAAAAAACAAATGGAAAAGCTTCTTGATTTCGATTGTGGTGAAAATTCGGCCCTGCTTGTAAATAATTACGACTGGATGAAAGGTTTTAGTTTTCTCGGATTTTTGCGAGAGGTCGGGAAACATTTGACTGTAAATTATATGATGGCAAAAGATTCGGTTAAAAAACGCTTGGAAACCGGAATTTCTTTTACTGAATTTTCATATCAATTGGTTCAGGGTTATGATTTTCTGTTTTTAAATAAAAATTATAATTGCAAACTACAAATGGGTGGTAGCGATCAGTGGGGAAACATTACAACCGGAACCGAATTGATCAGACGAATGACAGGGGGTGAAGCTTACGCTCTCACTTGCCCTTTAATTACAAAATCAGACGGGAAAAAATTCGGAAAAACCGAATCCGGGAATATTTGGCTTGATCCGAAAAAATCATCTCCATATAAATTTTTTCAGTTTTGGCTTAATTGCTCGGATGATGATGCCGTAAAATATATTAAAATATTTACACTTATTCCAAGGGAAGAAATTGAGGAACTGGAAAAACAACATAATGAAGCACCTCATTTAAGAATTATTCAAAAGGCTCTTGCAAAAGATATTACAATCAGGGTGCATTCCGAAGAAGATTATAATGCAGCAGTTGAAGCCTCAACAATTTTATTCGGAAAAGGGACTACGGAAACTTTAAGAAATTTGTCGGAAGACATGCTTTTATCGGTTTTTGAAGGAGTCCCGCAAGCCGAGATTTCAATTGACGAAATAAAAAACGGAATCGGAATTATTGAATTGCTTGCCGAAAAAACAAATATTTTTGCCACCAAAGGTGAAGCAAGACGAATGCTAAAAGATAACGGTGTTTCAATAAATAAAGAAAAAGTAAAGGACACTTTTGTTGTAACGGAAAAAGACCTTTTAAACGAAAAATATATACTTGCTCAAAAGGGAAAGAAGAATTATTTTTTGATTAAGACGGATTAAAATATTGGCAATTAGTGTGTTTCTGTTGATAAATTAAACATATTAATCCCCAATCTCCCACGAAGCCCCCTCTTTGGTATCCTTAATCTGAATATTCAATTCGCTAAGTTCTTTCCTGATTTTATCGGCTGTTGCATAATCTTTATTCGCCTTTGCTTGCTGTCTGATCGAAAGAATAGTGCCGAGCAATCCGTCAATCAATTCATTTTGCTGTCCTGCTGTTTCTTCAGTTTTCAATCCTAAAATATCAAAAACAAAATCATTAAATAATTGTTTAAGAATTTCAAGGTCTTCTGCTGAAATCGTTTCTTTTTTATCTTTAACCGAATTAATAATTCTCACGCCTTCAAAAAGATTTGCAATTAAAATCGGACTGTTAAAATCATCGTTCATAGCGTCATAACATTTCTGGCGCAAGGCTTTGATGTTGCTTGTAGATTTTTCGGAAAGAATTAATTTATCAAGATTTTTTATTGCCGCGAATAATTTTTTTAATCCCTTTTCGGCGCTTTGTAAGGCTTCATTCGAGAAATCAATTGTGCTTCGATAATGAGCCTGCAAAATAAAAAATCTAATGGTGATTGGGCTGTAAGCTTGTTCTAATAAATCATTTTCACCTGAAAAAAACTCATCAAGCAAAACTGAATTTCCAAGGGATTTTCCCATTTTTTGTCCGTTGAGGGTAATCATATTGTTATGAATCCAATATTTTACGGGTTGAATTTTATTAGCTGCAACTGATTGAGCAATTTCCGATTCGTGGTGAGGAAAAAGCAAATCTAATCCACCACCATGAATATCGAAATGTTCACCAAGATATTTTGTACTCATTGCCGAGCATTCCATATGCCAACCAGGAAAACCATCACTCCAAGATGAAGGCCAACGCATAATGTGCTCAGGTTGTGCTTTTTTCCAAAGTGCAAAATCATAAGGATTTTTCTTTTCACTTTGCCCTTCAAGCTCACGTGTATTTGTTATCATGTCCTCGATTTTGCGTCCCGAAAGAATTCCGTAATTATTTTTTTCGTTATATTTTTTTACATCAAAATAAACAGATCCGTGTGATTCATAGGCATAACCGGCTTTAAAAATTTTTTTAATCATTTCGATTTGTTCGATAATATGGCCTGAAGCACGTGGTTCAATACTTGGATTTTTCACATTTAGCTGTTCCATATTTTTATGATATCGATCGGAAAAGTATTGAACCACTTCCATGGGTTCAAGATTTTCTAACCTTGCTTTCTTTGCAATTTTATCTTCTCCCTCATCTGCGTCGGCTTCAAGATGTCCTACATCCGTGATATTACGAACATAACGGACTTTATAACCGAGATGTGAGAGATAACGAAAAATCAAATCAAAGGTAATTGCTGGACGTGCATGACCGAGGTGGGCGTCACCATAAACAGTTGGCCCACAAACGTACATCCCGACATAAGGTGGGTTCAAAGGTTCAAAAAGCTCTTTGTTTCGTGAAAGCGTATTATGAATTTTTAATTTATTTTCCATTTTGCAAATTTACAACTTATAAAGAAAAAAGCCTGACAGTTATAAAAAGCTATCAGGTCTTTGATTTTTATTCGGCGAAACTAAATTAGTTTCTTGTCAACAAGTTAAGTGTTTGTTAGGTTAAAAATGCAACTAATTAAATAAATTCATTTTTAAACCAATTGAAAAATTTAAACTGCTGAATGAATACCGTTTTCTGAGTGTTTTCCATGGAGTACTTTGAGAATCATTGTCAATATCACTAAAGTTATCAACAAATTCCATTTCCCTTTCACTAACCGATAACTCATCAACAATCTCTTTTCTATCAATAATATAGGATGAATAAATTGCTTTTGTTGGACTATATTGAATACTTGCGTGACTCACCTCCCCGGTAATCCAAAACGTTTTAAAAAGATAATATTCTAGTCCCAAAGAAACTTGATAACCTAATGTAAGTTTCTTTTGATATTCTAAAACACTATTAATTAATCCAGTAAAGTAAGCTTGCGGTATTGAGTGTCGGAGATTCATATCCATGGTTTCTTTCATACTACAAAAGCCTAATATCCCTCCAAGTTTTATGTATGGATTAATTTTTTTTCCATTTCCCGATAACTGTAATAATGGTTTAACTCCAAACATTTTCCCTGTTAGCTCAAAATTATAATCAACATCAATAAAATACTCATCATAAATATTTGTATAATCCTCAATTTCTGCCTTATGGCTATTGCTGAAATTATAAAATCCGGTTAATTCAAAGGAAATATTTTTGTGAACCTTTGTACCAATCGTAATATCTAAAAATAAGCCTCTACCAAACGATAATCTGGTAAGGTCATATTTATTATATGATATACTTGTATCAACTACTACCTTAGTATATTTTGAGATTTCTGGATAATCACTTTTTTGTGATTCCATGCCGTAACCAAAACTGGTTTTGATATAAAATTTTTGAGAATATAGCGTGATTTGTATCGTAACTATTGAAATAAAAACTAATATTAATGTTTTCATAAATACTAATATCTCACAGTTCTATTTTTTAAGCAAGTATAATTTTAATGACAATTTCTATTAAATAACACTAAGCTCCTTTCCAACTTTTATAAATGCCTTGATGCATTTATCAAGATGTTGTTTTTCGTGTCCGGCTGAAAGTTGAACTCTGATACGGGCTTCACCTTTAGGAACAACAGGATAATAAAATCCGATAACATAAATTCCTTCTGCTAATAATTTTGAAGCCATAAGCTGAGATAATTTTGCATCATAAAGCATAACGGCACAAATTGCGGATTTCGTGGGTTTTATATCAAATCCTGCCGCTTTCATTCTTTCAACAAAATATTTTGTGTTGGAGTGCAATTTATCCTGCAATTCGGTAGTCTCAGCCATCATGTCGAACATTGCGATTCCGGCATTGGCTACCATTGGAGGAATTGAATTTGAAAACAAATATGGGCGTGAACGCTGACGTAGCATTTCAATAATTTCTTTTTTCCCGGTAGTGAATCCACCGATTGCACCACCGAAAGCTTTTCCTAAAGTTCCGGTAATAATATCAACTTCGCCTCTGATGTTGAATAATTCCGTTACACCTCGGCCGGTTTCTCCAACTACACCTGCAGAATGGCATTCGTCAACCATAATTAATGCATCATATTTTTTTGCAAGTTCGTTAATTTTGTCCATTGGAGCTACATTTCCGTCCATTGAGAAAGCACCATCGGTAACAATTATTTTGAATCTTTGATCTTGAGCCTTTTTCAACTGTTCTTCGAGGTCTGCCATATCGGCATTTTTATAACGATAACGTTGAGCTTTGCATAAACGAACGCCATCGATGATTGATGCATGGTTCAATGAGTCGGAGATAATTGCATCTTCTGCAGTTAACAAAGGTTCAAAAACACCACCGTTTGCGTCAAAACAAGCTGCATATAAAATTGTGTCTTCTGTTCCAAAGAACTCGGCAATCTTTTTTTCAAGAGTTTTGTGAAGGTCTTGTGTGCCACAAATAAATCGTACCGACGACATACCGTAACCATGTGTTTTAATGCCATCAATTGCTGCCTCAACTAAACGAGGGTGATTCGATAGTCCGAGATAATTGTTTGCACAAAAATTTAATACATCTTCTCCCGTACTGATTTTTATATCAGCTTTTTGAGGAGAAATAATAATTCTTTCTTCTTTATATAAACCCGCTGATTTAATGTCAGCTATTTCTTTTTGAAGATGATTTTTGATTTTTCCGTACATATCTGTAATTTTTGATTTTAAATATTATATAATCATTATTTTCCGCTTGCAAATATATTATATTTTTTATTAGGGTAACTTATTCATAAAAATCAACTTTATTCAAAAAAATAAATAAATCTGCTGTGATTTAGAAAATTATTATTTTTGCCTTCAAAATTAACATAAATATAAATAAAATAATAATAGTAATTTTTTATGAAAAAGATATTAGTAATCGGATCTGTTGGCCAAATAGGTTCGGAATTAACACTTGAACTTAGGAAAATTTATGGTAATGAAAATGTAATTGCCAATGGTAGAAGAACTAAACCCTCAGAAAAACTTTTAAGCTCTGGGCCATTTGAGTTTTTTGATACAACAAGCAGGGAAGACCTTGAAAATATTTGTAAAAAATATAATATTGATACAATAGTAAATATGGCTGCAATATTATCGGCAGTTGGGGAAGATAAACCTATGTTGGCTTGGGATGTTAATATGAACGGTTTGATAAATACATTGGAGGTTGCACGAGAAATGAAAATGGAACAAGTTTTGATTCCCAGTTCAATTGCTGTCTTTGGACCCGAAACTCCAATTGATAACACCCCTCAGGAAACTATTCTTCGACCAACTACAATGTATGGTGTTACGAAAGTTGCCGGCGAATTATTAGCCGATTATTATGTGCGACGATACGGACTCGATGTTAGGGGTTTAAGGTATCCCGGAATAATCAGTAATGAAACTCTTCCCGGAGGCGGCACGACTGATTATGCCGTTGCAATTTATTACGAAGCAATTAAAAACAAAAAATATACTTGTTTTGTAAAGGAAGATACACGCTTACCAATGATGTATATGCCTGATTGCCTCAAAGCAACAATTGATCTTATGCAAGCTGATTTTTCTAAACTAAAACATCATTCTGATTTTAATGTTGGTGCAATGAGTTTTACTGCCGGTGAATTGGCCGCTTCAATTAAAAAGTATATTCCTGAATTTGAGGTTTCTTATGAACCGGATTCTCGACAGGCAATTGCCGATTCGTGGCCAAACTCGGTTGATGATAGTGCAGCCCGTGAAGAATGGGGATGGAAACCTGCTTACAACCTTGATGCAATGACTCAGGATATGTTAAAAGTCTTGGGAGAAAAACATAAAAAAGGCTTATTATAAAATACAGAAAAATAATGATATAACAAAGCTGCGTCAAAAATGACGCAGCTTTTTGTATGATAAAATCAATGATTTTTTCAATAATATAATACACATATTTAAGTGCAACCTTTAAACAAATAGGATTGTCATAATAATAATTGTATCAATAATTTGAATAATATAAATTTAACAAATATAATTAATATGAAACTTTTACAAAAACAAAGAAAATTCTTATCATTATTAGCAATAATAATGATCGTTCCTGCTTTTATGTTTGGACAAAACGAAGCAAAAAACAGGGAAAAAACTAAAGATCAATCCAATGATGTAAACACAAGGGTTGATAATAACGGATACTGGAAAAGAAAGGCAAAAGAAGGTCTTGCTACATTAAACCCCGTTGTTAAAGTTGAAAAAGCTACATTTAGGGGTAGTGAAATTGATGCAATTGGAGTTGTAACTGAAGACTCACCCGATGTTCCTGTTACTTCGGTAAATTCAACACAGAGTGAAAATTCAATTTTTGTTAATCCAAATGATAACGAAAACGCTTTAAATTCAAATAATTCAACTCAAAACCCTGTCGGGTCGCTTTTCGGTGCTAACGACTTTTTTACTTTTGATGCAGGTTTGAACTGGGGCGGAGAAGTACAAGGAGCAGGTGGCCCTAACTCAGGTGATCCTGCTACAGCCATTGGTTTAAATGGCAGATATTTTGTCGGTTATATTAATAGCGGGCTCGGACAAGGCATTTCTTATTCTGATGATAACGGACAAAGCTGGACTGCTAAAACTGTAAAAAGCGGAGGCGGAAACACTTTGGATAAAAATCATTTATGGATTGACAACTCACCTACAAGCCTATATTCCGGAAACCTTTATGATGCATGGACTCCTTTCGGCGGGTCAAATGATAGTGATATTGAACTTGCTCGTTCAGTTGATAATGGCGAAACATGGTCAAGTACAATTAACGTCAGCCAGGGTATTGCGAGCGGTCATTGCCAGGGAGTTAATATTCAAACCGGTCCGAATGGTGAAGTTTATGTGATTTTTGCAATTTATGACGGATGGCCACAAGATGAAAAAGCAATCGGAATGGCAAAATCAACTAATGGAGGAGCAAGTTTTGCAGCACCGACAAAAATAATAAACAATATCAGAGGTATCAGAAATACTGAAACTTCAAAAAATATGAGAGTTAATTCATTTCCTGTTATGGCAGTTGATATAAGTAATGGACCAAACAGAGGCAATATTTATGTTGTTTGGGCAAATGTCGGAGTTCCCGGAATTAACTCAGGTAATGACATTGATAGTTATATTATTCGTTCGGAAGATGGTGGCGATTCATGGTCAACCCCTGTGAAAATTAACCAGGATCCTTCCGGATTAGGGAAAGAACATTATTTTCCATGGATAACTTGCGATCCTGAAAGCGGAGCATTAAGTGTTGTTTTCTATGATGACAGAAATGTTGCTTCAAACCAATGCGAAGTTTTTGCGGCAAATTCTTTTGATGGAGGAGAAACATGGGAAGATTTCAAAGTTAGCGATGTATCTTTTACTCCCTCTCCGATTCCCGGTTTAGCAGGTAGTTATTTTGGTGATTATCTTGGAATTTCTGCTTTTGGTGGAATGGTTTATCCTTGCTGGACTGACAATCGTTCTGGTACCGCAATGACTTATGTTTCACCTTATCAAACAAATAATCTCCCCCGTCCAACTGATTTAATTGCCGATCTTAACGAAGAAACTGGTACTGTTGATCTTGAATGGCAATTTGAAAGTGTTGCCGGTTTCCAATATTTTATTGTTTACCGTGATGGCGAACAACTTGGGACTACTACTGATTTAACTTTTTCAGATAATCTTCCCAACTATGGTGTTTTTCAATACAAAGTAACTGCTTTCCTTGATGAAGGAGAATCTTTGGGGCCTGCCCAATCAATTCAATGGGGAAATCCGAATATAGCTGTTTCGCAAAATTCATTCACTAAAGTTCTCCAACCTGATCAAACCGGTTCGGAATCTCTAATAATAAATAATGAAGGCGAGCTTGAACTTGAATATGAAATTTCTATCAGCATCAACTCAAAAGACAGTAAAGATTATTGTTCTGCAAGTGGTGGATGCGACGAATATATCAGCAATGTAGAAGTTGGAGATATTAACAATTCATCTGACTGTACTGAGTACGGCGATTATACTGATTTTTCTACAACAATGAATGCAGGAGATTCATATCCAATTACTATTACTAATGGTAATTCATGGAATGGCGACGAATGCATGATTTGGATTGACTGGAATCAGAATGAAGAATTTGATGGCGATGAAGCCATAAGCCCTAACGGTGGCCCCGATGTTTATACTGCAAATATTATCCCGCCGGATGATGCAATTGGAGGAAGTACAAGAATGAGAATAAGAATACAATATTATGGTACACCCGAACCTTGTGAATCTACATCTTATGGTGAGGTTGAGGATTATACTATTAATGTTGTTAGTTGGTTGGCGGTATCACCAAGCTCAGGTACTATTGCTGCTGGCGAATCAGAAACTATTGCACTTGATTTTGATGCAACAGATATGGAAGAAGATACTTATACAGCAGACTTAACACTTACAAGCAATGATCCCGATGAACCGGTAATTACAATTCCTGTTTCATTAATAGTTCAGGAAGGTGCAGCCGCTACACAAACCATTGAATTGGAAGAAGGATATTTGTTTGCTTCTTCCAGCGTCGATCCTACGGATAATAATATGATGATTGTTCTTCAAGAAATATTGAATGATAATTTGGATTTTGTAAGAAATTCAAATGGTGAAGTTTTAAGAAAAATTGGACCTAACTGGGTTAACGGAATAGGTGATTGGTCGGTAACAGAAGGTTATTTGTTTAAAATGAATGCTACCGAAACATTAGTTATTGAAGGAGAACAATTAAATGCACAAACTCCTATTAATCTTGTTACAGGATACCAATTTGTAAGCTATTTACCTTTAAATGCAATGGATGCAATGGATGCATTTGCTGAAATAATTGGTGATGACCTTGATTTTATAAGAAACTCAAATGGTGAAATTTTAAGGAAAATTGGGCCAAACTGGGTAAACGGTATCGGAAATGTTGAGTCGGGTGAAGGTTATTTAATTAAAATGATTAATTCTGATATTTTAATTTATCCTGCCTCAGGCAAAAAATTAGCTTATATTGAAAAATTAATACCGGTTCATTTTACATTTGATGGTGGAAATGCTGCCGACGCTGTCTGGACAATTTATCTTAATGAACAAACAGAAAGTGGGAATTATCTAAATATCGGTGATGAAATTGGAATTTTTGATGGCAAAACTCTCGTTGGCTCTGCCGTAATTAATCAAACTTTATCAGAAAATAATAAATATCAAAACGTTTTAACTGTTTTTGAAACTTTAGATGATAGCAAAGGTTATAATCCTGATTATCCGTTTACAATAAAGGTTTGGAACAATGCTAATAATATGGAAATTATTGATTTCCATTTCGAATTGATTTCTGCCGATAGGGCCTTCACAGGTGTTAATTTCCCAACTGAAGACGGACAATACAGTTATGGAACCTTTGATCTTTCTGATTTGAAAATAAAAGAAAATATTCTCTCAAATACTTTTCTCGGTAATAACTTTCCTAATCCATTGAATAATAAAACAACTATTACTTACGGTTTAGGAGAATCAGGAAAAGTAAAACTTACTATTTTTAATTCATTCGGACAACAAGTTTCAATTCCTATTAATCAAGTTCAATCAAAAGGAACTTATAATATTAATATTGATTGCTCAGATTTCACTCCGGGTATTTATCAATATAAATTAGAAATTGAAGGTTCGGTTGAGAAATTTACCGAATCAAAAGTAATGGTTATTATATAATCTGAAAATATCAAAAACACCGGAACTTAATAAATTTCAGAAAAAAGTTTCGGTGTTTTGTAAAATTAGGCGCAACGAAAATTAACAAAATAATGATGATAAATTAAATGTTTTATTAAAATTAAAAATGAGAAAAATGAGAAAAATTTACAAAATGAGAAAATTACAAGCATTATTAATAGCAGTTTGTTTTTTTCTAACTTCATTTAGTCTTTATGCTGAAAACATAAAGCTTAATGATGAAAAAACTGCAATTAAAGTGCTTGAGAACACTTATCTTAAATTGCAGGTTGAAAACTCAGTATCCGATATCAACTTTTTTGAAGTAAAAACAGATAAAGGTGATTTTACTGAATTTAGTATTGAAGGATATTCTTATACACAGAAAATCGGATTTCCAAAATTACCTGTCAACAGAAGATTGATAGAAATTCCAATGAATTCGACTGCAACTGTTAATGTAATTGATTTTAAAGTTAATGAATATACTTTAGAAGAATTAGGAATTACGAATATTGTTTTCCCGACTCAACCCCAGGTTAACAAGGGTGAAGAGGGAGAAACAGAAATAGTTATTAACCAAAGAGCTTATCAAAGAAATTCATTCAATCCCACAACTCTTGTTAGTGTTGATGTTTTGGGAATTATGAGAGGTGTCAGAATTGCTCGTTTAAACATTTCTCCAATTCAATATAATCCGGTTACAAATACCGTAAGAATTTATGAAGAAATTAATGTTGAAGTTTTATTTGAAGGAGCTGATGTAACTCAAACTATTAATAAAAAGAAAAGCAATTCAAATATTTTCTTCAATGGCTTGAAAAGTCAAATTTTAAATTATAAAAACCTTGATAGCAAAGAATTGATCACCGATTCTCCGGTTAAGTATGTTATCGTTTCCGACCCTATGTTTGAAACACAACTTCAGCCTTTTATTGAATGGAAAACAAAAAAAGGATTTGAGATAATCGAAGCTTATACTAATGATCCAAATGTTGGAACCTCCACAACTTCAATAAAAAACTATTTAGAAGGATTATATGAAGCTGGTACACCTGATGACCCACCACCAGCATTTGTATTATTTGTTGGCGATGTTCAACAAATTCCTGCCTTTTCAGGTACAACTGGCGGTCATGTAACCGATTTATATTATTGTGAATATTCCGGAGATATGTTACCCGAATTGTACTATGGCCGTTTTTCGGCGAATAATGCCGGGCAGCTACAACCACAAATTGATAAAACTCTTGAATATGAACAATATTTAATGCCCGATCCTTCTTATCTTAATGAAGTTGTATTAGTTTCAGGTATGGATGGAAACTTTGCTCAAGACTGGGGTAACGGACAAATTAATTATGGAACCGAAAACTATTTTAATGCTGCTCACGGTATTACAGCACATGTTTATTTATATCCTGAATCAGGAAGTAATTCTGCCAATATAATTCAAAATGTAAGTGATGGTGTATCTTTTGGAAATTATACTGCCCATTGCAGCTCATCCGGTTGGGGTGATCCTTCATTTACAATAAGTGATATCCCCAGTTTACAAAATGCTAATCAATATGGCCTACTTGTGGGTAATTGCTGTACTTCAAGCGCCTATGATGTTACCTGTTTTGCTGAAGAGCTTCTTAGGGCTGAAAATAAAGGTGCTGTAGGATATATTGGCGGTTCAAATAGTACACAATGGGATCCTGATTATTATTGGGGAGTAGGTGTCGGCCCTATTACGGAAGACCCTCCTTCATACGAAGAAACTACTCTCGGTGCTTATGACGGAGCTTTTCATGATCATGGCGAACCTATCGAAGATTGGTATATCACACAAGATCAAATGGTCTTTGCTGGAAACCTTGCTGTAACCGAAGGTGATCCCGGTAGTAGCGATTATTATTGGGAAATTTATTGTTTGATGGGCGATCCTTCATTGATGATTTATTATTCTGAACCACCTGAATTGACAATTACTTATCCCGGAGCAATGATGCTTAATAGCGAAACTTTTACTGTAACTACCGAACCTTATGCTTATGTCGGAATATCAAGAGACGGTGTTCTTTATGGTGGTGGTATTGCCGATGATTCCGGAATTGCTATTGTTTCCTTAGATCCTATATCGGTTCCCGGTGTAGTTGACATCGTTGTTACAAGACAAAACAGGCAACCTCATATTGGTACTGTCGTTGTAACTGCTCCTGACGGCCCATATATTCTCATGGATTCGTACGAAATAAATGACGCAGCCGGAAACAATAACGGAATGCTTGACTACGGCGAAACAGTAAAATTAACAATTGCAATAGAAAATGTTGGTATTGAAACTGCAAATAATGTTGACGTTACTATTTCAACAACTGATGCATATACCACTATAAACGACGATTCGGAAAACTACGGTAACGTTGATCCCGATGAAGTTGTTTCAGTTGCTGATGGTTTTGAAATTAGTGTTGGATACAATATTCCTGATGATCACAATATTATGTTTGCTTTTGAAGCTACCGATGGAATTGATGTTTGGACAGGATCATTTGTTATTAAAGCTCATGCGCCTATTCTGGAATTTGTCACTTTCGAGATTTCGGGTAATGGAACTATTGATCCCGGCGAAACAGCAGATATTACAATTTTTGTTAAGAACTCAGGTTCTGCTGATGCTTATAATGTTTTAGGAGAGCTTTTGTCAGCAGATCCTTATGTTACTATAAATACCGGGCAACAATCATTTGGAAATATTACTCCAGAAAACATAGAAGAACAAATATATAGCATTACCGCAGCTGATTTAGTTCCTGCTGGCCATTTTGCTAATTTTGATTTCGATATTGAAGGTGATTTTGGCATTGTTGCTTCAGGCGAATTTAATATCGTAATCGGACAAATCCCTGTTGTAATTATTGACCTTGATGAAGATCCTTCTTCCGGTGCCACAATTCAAACATGTATTGATAATTTGAATGTTGCATGTGAATATATGACATCAATTCCTGCTGACTTGTCCTTATATTCTTCAGCTTTTGTATGTCTTGGTATTTATTCCGATAACCATGTACTTAGCGACAGCGAAGGTGATGCTTTAGCTGCTTTCCTAAACGGCGGCGGAAAACTTTATATGGAAGGCGGCGACACATGGTATTATGATGATCAAACAGCTGTTCATTCAATGTTTAATATTAATGGTGAAGCTGACGGTTCGAGCGACCTCGGAACTATTCTGGGTTTAAACGGCTCATTTACAGAAGGAATGTCGTTTAATTACTCAGGACAAAACAGTTGGATTGATCATATTTCTCCAACAGGATCAGCAGTATTGATTTTCGAAAACCAATCACCTAATTATGGTTGTGGTGTTGCTTTCGATGCAGGTGATTATGTAACTATTGGGGCATCATTTGAATTTGGAGGCTTAGATGACAGCGACGCAACAAAAGAAGAACTGATGACAAAATATCTTGAATTCTTTGGATTAATGTCATCAGGCGGAACAATTCAGGTTGTGGAATTAAATAACGGTTATCAATTTGTTTCTTCAAGAATTGAAGTTGAAAATCCTGATATGCTTGTTGTTTTACAGAATATTTTAAACGAAAATCTTGATTATGTTAGAAATTCAAATGGTGAAGTTTTAAGAAAAATTGGTCCTAACTGGGTAAATGGAATAGGTGAATGGATATCTACCGAAGGTTTCCTCTTTAAAATGCTTGGCGCCGAGTCTCTTGAATTTGAAGGTGTTGAATTGAACCCGTTAACAGTAATTGATCTTCAAACAGGTTATCAGTTTGTCAGTTATCTTCCCGAACAATCTATTGATGCTCTTTATGCATTCGATGGAATTTTAAGTGATAATTTGGATTATATTAGAAATTCAAACGGTGAAATGCTTAGAAAAATTGGACCTAATTGGGTTAACGGAATTGGTAATGCAAATCCCGGTGACGGTTATTTAGTTAAAATGTTTGCTGAGGACGAATTAGTGTATAATATTCCTGTTAAAGCAACATTATCTTCATTGACACCGCAAGCTGTAAATAATTTTAATTTCGAAGGTGGTAATGCCGCTGATCCGGTTTACACTATCTATGTTTCAGGCTTGAACATTGGCGATGAAGTTGCTGTTTATGACGCTATCAAATTAGTTGGAATAAGTGTTATTTCTTCAGACAATGCACTTGATAACAGTATTCCTGTATTTAGTACAATTTCAAACGGACAGGGTTACAAAACTGGAAACGAAGTTATTATGAAAGTTTGGGATGCACAAAGTCAAACATTAGTTTCTGCTACATACACTTTTGATAATGAATATCCTACAGCTTACACAAAAACACTATTCCCGGCAATTGATGGTGAATTTAGTGTTGTAAATGTAACTAAAGGAGCTATCGGAACTGAGAAAACAATTTTAACAGAAATTAGTATCTATCCAAATCCGGCTTCAGATATACTGAATATAGTATCAAACAATACAATAAACCGTATTAGGGTATTGAATTCAGTTGGTCAAATTATGTTCGACAACGAATCAAATAATTCTATTTTAAACATAAATACTTCAAATTATCAATCAGGAATTTATTTCATTCAACTTGAAACAAATAATGAAATAATTACTGAAAAGATTACAATAAAATAATTGTAATAAACAATACCTTAAAAAGGGAGCCGAATTCGGTTCCCTTTTTTTTTGCTTTTTTTTCAAGCTTTTACGGCATTTATAATTGAAGTCGTGGTTTAATTGAAAAAACATGGTTGCTAAAATAGGGGTTTATATATTGTTATAAAGAAGGTTAAAGTATGTTTTTTATTTTTACAGATAAAAAGGCGTAATGGACAAAAAGTATGCTAAAAAGTTCTGTATGCCCTGATTTTATTAGTTTTGGATAAAATCAAAGCTTATGAATAAAAAAAGTGCTTTTACTGTAGCAGTCCAATCACAAAGAAAAGTG
>Ga0222665_1000801_pt1 | contig 16922 bp, 22 predicted proteins | sample AntAcemetagen653_FD_179853 | JGI IMG/M metagenome (GOLD analysis project Ga0222665, IMG submission 179853) | Saline water microbial communities from Ace Lake, Antarctica - #653 | ecosystem: Environmental > Aquatic > Non-marine Saline and Alkaline > Saline | place: Antarctica: Ace Lake...
TCATCTATGTTTTTTTTCAGCATCATCACCTTATCAGCATCAATACAATTAGTTTTAAGATTCCCAAATGATTTTCCGCATGAAAACTCTGGAGAATTTGCAATTCTTGTTACAAGAAGCATAGCATTTTTTTCTTCAAGTTCTGTTGCTGATTCTTTTAATCCTGAAAATTTCAAAGTCAACACAAGCATTCCAACCAGCACAAAAAATAATGTAACTGCAAGCAGCATAAACACCATTTGCTGTATTTTTAATTGGGCTCTTTTATTAATCATTTTGATTTATACTCTTCTTAATTTTGATTACCATAATCTACATTCGGCAAAGTTATTTAGATCATTAATTTCATCTGCAGTATCACTAACTAATTTAAGATTTGCAGAACTTCCTAAACTTTCTGCAGTATTTTTTAATTTCAACAAATTCAAATTAGAATTACATCCAACATTAGAAACAAAATTCGCTTTATCTTCATATAACAAGGCAAGGTTCGCAACTCTTTGCATTAATCTTTTCACTTGACATTCATAATCTCCACTATCTGAAAAAATCGCTGCATACATTAAAGAATCATCATTAAAATACATCTTGCTTCCGTCCTTCATCACATATTTCGAATTATAATTAACTTCAATATCACAAGAACCACTAAAACAAATTTCAACAGAATCCTCTCGGCAATTTTCTGTAACAAGATTTTTCTGGTTCAAAAATTCAATTTCTTCTTCAATATCTTCTGGAGCATTCTTGAAACAATATTCTTTTTCAGAAGAAGTCATATAAATTAAATCAGTAACCTTAAACCCTAATTCAAACGGCTTGGCAAAAATGTAGAATGATTTACCTTCAGGATTTTCAGAGAAAATATATTTATTTATGAATCTAACTTTAATATCTGTATTAGTCCATTTGCCAAAGCTCTTTTGCGAGAGGTTTATAATTTGCCCACCAAATTTATTGTCTTCTTCGCATTTTGTGTTAATTCTTGTTTCAACAGGCAGAGTCATTATTGTAGATTTCGCACTTTCAAAACCAATCTCAACAGGATTCAACAAAACACCTATTTCTTTTCCGGTTTTTGCGTCCAGAGCCACCTGCTCTGTGCCGATTAATTTTGAGGTCATAAAAATAGCAAGAAACAAAATAAATGCTCCAGCAATAATTGCAAAAAGCCAAGTAAAAGATATTTGTAAATAACCTTTTTTCATAAAAAGATAAGAAGATTAAGACTTATAAATTTAATCACAAAACTTAAAAAGTATCTAATATTAAAATTTTTAGAGGTGGTGGTACTTCAGAAGCCTAATTCTGAGAAAGCAATGGAAAGTAAAACTGAACCGAGATTTGGTGAAGAATTGAAATCCGAGATAGACTTTTGTAATGAATATTATTTAAATTTGTTAGGTTATAAACCAGAAAAAACTAAACTGCAAATTTTCCAAGAGAGACAATGGAATTCTTTTTGTGAGAGAGTTGGATTGGAAGAAAATTCTTCAGGAGTTTATTTACCAAGGAATCAAACAGCATTTATCAAAGGAGAAAACCCTTTAACTTTGTTCCATGAATATTTTGGACATGGATTGTTTTGTGAGAGAACACAAATAGGACAGAGATTAGTTAATCTAGAAAAAGAACTATTAAAAGAAGAACAGCAGGAGTTTGATGGAAAGGAATTTACATTAGAAGATTTGAAAAAGTTTAGAAAACAAAATCAAACATTTTTTAGTTTGGATAATTTTAGGAAAGAAAATTTAACACAGTATGAATCGTTTGCATTTTGGACAGAATATCTGCTTTCTGAAAAATTAGGAGCTGATGAAAAATTTGGAAGGAGATATGATGAATTTTCTTCTGATGATAAACAATTAGTCGAGGGTGCAATTAATTTTAGTGAGCAGTATGGAGAGTTAGCGACTTTCCATGGATTCGGTTTTTCATGTTTGAAAAGCGAAACATATATAGATGAAAGGAGGTATAAACTAATATGAAACTTGAACAAAGTTTGTATGAAGCAAAACCTGTTGAAAAGCAAGTAGTTTATCAAGTTGGAGATTTGGAAAGTTTGAGTGCTACTGAATTATATTGGATTCCAATTGAGAAATCTACTATGATTAAATTTGGTATGGTTGAAACACCTATGATGAAATCTGGTCCCGTGGCTCCTAGTGCTCCTACACTTAAAGTTAGACCTTTAAGTACTATGGATCTACATATCCATCAAAAAGGAGACCTTATCAATAGTGCTAATATCAAACCTCATGGTGCAAAGGATGGAGAACCACTAACGAATTATGAAGCTTGCATGGCAGATTTATATGCCGGTTTGCTTAAAAAGAAGACACTAATCTTCCCAGACAAGAAATAAGATGGCCTCAAAACTTAATAAAAATGAACTTAGAAAGGAAATCATAAATTTGTATGAGAAGTATTTATCTGGAAAAGATATAATTTCTGAAGCACAAAAATATTTCATGGATTATTCTGGAGCAAAAATGTTCTTAGATGAAACCTTGAATGGTGCTATTGGTTATTTAGAAAATATTGGTTGGGGTTTAAATCCACAGGAAAATATTGCTAAAGAAATTTTTGAAAACCTCCAAAAAGAACAAGATTGATATATTCTTATTGAGTTATATTTTTGCCTGAGCAGAGTGTACCAACAAGCAAAAGAGCACTAATGGTTCGGCCGCACCACTTTTGATGAGGATTTGAACTCTGAGGGGCACTTTTTTATCAAAAATAGTATTAAAATTCTTGAATTTATCTTTCCTAAAAAATCTGAGAAGGTTTTGCAATTAAATTACACTTGTCTGGAAATGGTTTGTTACCATAAGCGTCTTTACATTTAATGTAGAAATTTACTGCTGTGTCCCAATCAGTATAATGGCTTGTTTCGTCTATGTTGTTCATTTTTATCCCGTCTTCAAAAGTATAACTGCAACTTGTTGTGTCGTAAACACATTCGGCTTCTTCATTGGTTAATAATTTTAAATATTTGTCTTCATGATAAACTCTAACAACTAATGGACTTAGAGAATCAGTTTCCACGTCGAAGTTTATTGTTGTCTCGTCGGTGTTTCCTCCAAGGTCCAGACATTTTATAAAATATTCATAGGTGCCTGTGTTAAACCATAATTCTTGAGTGTGTTGGTAAGAATTTGTATTGCCGAACAAAATATAACTGCCTTCTGTTCCAGTGTCGCTGTAATAACATGCTGACTCTCCGTCACTATATCCGGCAGATGTTTCAACTTCCAAAACCACTTGAACAATATCTGTTGAGTCTTTTATTGTTTCTTCATTTGGCGAGATAAAATCAATCACTAAAGGTTTTGTTCCAAGTAAAATAAATCCTTCTTTTGGCTGGCTCTCAGCATTTACATTTTCAGATAAATCCTTGCATCTAAAATAAAATTTATTCTCGAATTCATTTTTCAATCCTGTTAATGTTGTGGTGCAAGGATAAAGCATTTGCACATTCATTTGGAATATGTTTTTTGAGCAGGTAAATGAATTATCCATATTTTCATAATCTTTGTCTAAGTAATCCCATTTGCAATCTGCAGGTTCGTTTGTATAAATTTCTAAGTCAATTGAAGATTGGTCAAATGCAATTGGCATATTGTTTAGTAAGTTTGTTGATACAATTAAAGGCGGTGTTGTGTCTGGGCCTTTTTCCACGCAGTACTTGAACACAAAGTTTGCTGTGTTTGCGTTTCCATTTGCGTCCTGGCATCGCGCGTAAACTTCAAAGTTCCCGTTGTTTTGCAATTTTAATCCTTCTGCTTCAAGTGCTTCTGCTCCTGGCAAAACCATAATTTGAGAGTGGTTGTAAGTGAATGAATTGCTGTTCCCAAAATAAAGATTCATCTTTTCAAAATTATCTTCCCTTAAAATAGAAACTTTACATTGTGCGGGCTCGTTTGTGGTTATACCAAAAGTTAAAGGCGTGAACGCCTCGGCACATCCTGAAGCCAATTCATTGTTCTTCACTTTAACTCCTTTGTCCGGAGGAGAAATTGTATTGTCAGGAGAATAAATATAATTATTTAGCAGCGCATCGTTTAATGGTTTCATCACAGGCGGGTTTACGTCGTTTCTATTAACCCATGTGCAACTTTCTTCACCTGTTCCTGGATTTAATAATTGACAACTTTGTCCTAAACTCCGACACTGGTATTCAGAACAAGGGAGCGCACCTTGCTTATTGCACTTCTCGCAATTGCTTCCACCTGTCGGCGCCTGCCAAGGTTCGCACGTGAATGTTTTTGTTTCTGTGTCTTCTTTTACATAAGTGTTATAAAAAATAATTGCTGCGACGACAATTCCTGCACCATAACCATAAACTTGAAGATTTGTCCAACCACTAAATGCTGCTTGAGAACCCCATGTCGCACTATGAAATTGTTCCATTCCACCAACAAGAAGATTGCCTGCCATAATTCCTCCAACCGCTGCCTTTGATAATGAATCAATTAGTGCTTGGTCGTCAGTCAGAAGCCCTCCAAAAAGTTGAATCCCCATAACAACTATTGCTGACCAATATAGTCCTTGCCAAAGATGTCCTGCTACACCTACACTGGAACTAAATCCTTCTACTGTTGCTCCTTTAAGTGCTTCTGCGTCAAGGACTTTTCCATTACTAAGAGTGGCTACCCCATCTTTTATTGTAACTACTCCTGTCGCACCCCCATCGGCTAATTGAATAGTTGCCCCATCGAATGATTTTAAGTTAGTAGGGATAACTGCTATTTCTGGAGCAATAACAAAATCAATATTAAAAATAAAACTAAAACTAATAATACTTATTACAAGAATTAAAATCTGACTAATAGCCAATGCTCCTCTTTTATCTAACATATATTATTTAAGAATTCTTGTTTTATAAATATTTCATTCATAAAAAAAATTATTATTTAACCTCTTTCCTAATAATTTTTACATCCACAAAATAAGTTTTTCCATCATCAGTATTTGCAGTTATTCTGTAATTTCCATGTCCAGCTTCTTTTAATTTATCCATAAAATCTCCATCTGAACTATCGCTATTAGGACGAGTCATTTTTCCCACAGCGTGATTTCTTTCAGCATGCATTTTAGTTTCTCCTATTAATTCTCCTGCCTCTGTCCAAGTTCTAAAATAAACCTCCCCTTCATAATCATTAGATTTAATACAAACATTCATTGTTTCTTTATCTAAATTAAAAACTTTTTTTCCTAACCCAAAAAATTCATCATCTGAAGAATAATTATTTCCATTCAAATCAACCCATTTATTATATATAATTAAAACTGGTAACCTTAATATAACATTAGCAGTTATTCCCCATGCTGCACTTGAAATAATTCCATCTATTGCATTTCCTTGCGCAAAAGTCCATGTATCTGTTATCCCCGTAGAAGTTCTAGCTGGTGCATTCGCAACTTCATTAAAACCATATATCCTCTCCCAGATTGGTGGAGCTTTTGCAACAGCAGAAACTAATCCACTAAAAGAAATAATCCCAATTACAAGAATTAATATTTGGCCTATCGCAATTACACCTCTTTCGTTTTTCATTTTTATTTTTTAGTTTCTTCAATTTTCTTAACCCTACGATCTCTAGGGTTATCAGGGTTAGCCCAAGTCCATCCTTTGACGGGATGCCATTCTCCATCTTTAAAATAAGCATAATTTTGACGAGGATAACATTCTCCGTTTTCTTCACAATAAAAATTATATTTCATTATTCTTCCCTCTTCTCTAATTTCTCTTTCTTTAGCATCCCTATGGTAACCTGGTTGTGCAAATTTAGGTAGAGTATCTAATACGGAAGAACATCCTCCAACTAACAAACCAACACCTAAAACCGCGGGTATAATAATTTTATTTACTAATGCTTTGTTCATATAAGAAGTAGTAAATAGTTATTTATAAATATTGTGAAGGAAATAATTAGCGAGAGATAATCTCAATATCTTTTGGCGCAGGAACCCACACCCCATTTCTTGTAGGAATTAAAATAATTCCATTTTCTATTTTAGTACGATAAAGTGTTCTTTCAGGACTCATATAAGTATATCCTCCTTGGTTAAGATTAAATATTAAAACTCCATATTGTTTTCGATTAAGTTGCATTATCATCTGTTGGTGTTCCTCTTCTCTTACTTCTCGTGCGAAATTATCTTGAAGAAAGGCAGGAACTCCTGGTCCTGTACAACCACTAATAGAACTTAAACCAAACAACATAGAACCAACTAACAAACCTGTTGTCAAACGACTTGGTTTCCCATTTCTCACCTCTTGTGAGTCTTTAGTCATGTTTTTTAGAAATTGAAGAAGTATTTAAGGTTTGTTATAGAGTAGAATTTGAAAAATAAAAAAGGACTTTAAAGAGTTCATAAAAGTTATTCTTCCATTTTAGAACAATCTAATATTAAAGATTTAACCTTCTCTAAATTTTCTTGTTCTCCTCGAACAAGCAAGATAATCATATTCTTAGTATAAATAACATCTATGTCATAATCATCATTCTTGAAATGATCAGTTTCATTTACTCTTCCGCTCACGGATTCTCCATCATAAATTCTATCATCAATATCTAATTCGTTCAATATATTATTAAATATTTTTATAAAAAGTTCTGATTTCTCTAACCAAAAAGAACTTCTTTTGTCTTCTTCATTATTCCCAAGTCCGATTAATTTTAGAGTTTTCATTTTTTACTAAAAGACCCTTAGAAATTTTCTAACTCATTATGAACTTTCTTTATTAAAGAAATCCGATCTATATTTACCATTGCCTTAGAATTTTCTATATCTGCTAACTCAAAGATAATTTTATCTAATTCTTTTTTTATCTTAAATTCATCTATTGAAAGTAATCTTATTGACATATCCCCTGCTTCTTCACCAAGTTCTTCTCTTGAAGAAATATCCAGTCCCTCCCAACTATCTATTATTTCTTTTAAAACTTTTATAACATATTTTTTAACTTCTTCAGATATTTCTTTACCTTCCTTATCCTTACTAATTATTTCTTGATATTCTTTATCAAATTTTTCAATTATCATAAAAAAAGAAAGAAAAAGGAGATTTATAAAATCTCCCTTTAAAATAAAAATTTGTTTTTAATTTAACATTACCAAGATTTTTTGTCTAGTAATTTATTCTTACCTAAAGCTATTTCTTTTCTAGAACCATGTCCATCTGGATGGAAAGTGTATATGTCTCTTAGTAATCCGTAGTCAGTATTCAAAACTAAAGAATTTTTACCAATTTTCTTAATTGTTAAATCTCCAGGAAGAGACACTCCTACTTTTAGTTGTTCAACCATTCTTACCTTGTCAGCTTTCATTAAAGGAGTTTCCACCATCCCAAAACTACCTAAATTTCCGAGAGGACTTCCCTTAGTTCCATAATATAAAACACTTGCACTCAAACTTTCTAAATCTCCAACTTGATAAACTCTCAATTCTTCAAAAGGTCTGGCTTCATACAAACTTTGTTCAAGTTTCATTATTCTATACCTCCTTTCAACTCTATAAAACTTTCGTTATGCAAAAAATAAAAAAGGCCCTTTTAATGGAGCTTTAAATTAATTATTGAATATATTTATTTCCTTTTGCAGTTATAGCCCAAATTTTATCTTCTTCATAAACTAAGCCTTCATTTTGCAAATTAGCAAGGATTTTAATTACATTATTTTCATCAAGATTGGATTCCATAACAATATGATCTATGTTACCTGGTTCTTCGTTACATGCTTTCAATACTTGGAAATATTTTTTAAATTCCATTTTAGAGTTGAAAATAAAAGAGCCCCTGCAGAGTTCAAACCCTCGTCAAAAGTGGAGCTCGGCCAAACCGTTAGTGCTCTTTTGCTTGTTGGTACACCCTGCTCAGGCAAAAATATAACTCAATAAGAATATATCAATCTTTTGTTTTTTACTTTTTGTCTATTCTCCAATTTTTTAATGGCTTCGTTAAATCTATTATAGGCACGCCGTATTCTATTTTCGAACTATGGTCAACAATCTTTAACTTTCCTAATCCAATTGGATGGTGAGTGATACCTATAGTTTGATTAGCATTGCTTAAAAGTTTGTTATATTTGGTAGGATTTATAAGACGTATACTTCCAACTTTAGGACTCATTAAACCTCCTCCAATTTTTTCTCCAGGCATCTTCACACCACTACCATAACCCAAAACAACAGCACTCAAACTTTCTAAATCTCCAACTTGATAAACTCTCAATTCTTCAACAGGTCTTGATTCATACAAACTTTGTTCTAATTTCATTATTCAATACCTCCTTTCAACTCTATAAACTTTTCGCTTTGTGAAAGAACATGAGAATAATTAACCAGTTCATTAAAAGTTAAAATCTTGTCGCCGTTTCTTAAAGCCAATGCATTTGTCAAAAAAGTTTTAGCAGACCTTAAATTCTTTTCTTGAAGATGTTCTCCTAAGGAGTCATCTCTCGCTCTTTTCATTTCACTTTCATATTCTTGTAAATTAAATCTAATTGCTTCTTCAGTTATAGGCTGATTAATAATTTTTTGTTCCATTTCTTTTTGATAACTTTCACTACCACTAATTAAACTTCCAACAATAATCGGGTCTGTAATCATTGGATTTAAAACTTTAATCCCTTTTTGAATTTCCTTAAGAGAATAAGCCCGAACATCAATCCACTCATCATATATTGGTTTAATATCATTTGAAACCACAAACAAATCAATATCTGAAAAAGGCTTTCCTGAACCAAAATGGGATATCAAAGGAGTTCTATCCAATTTCTCCCCAAAAATATCTTGAGATAATTTTAACAACCTTTTTTTATCTTGTACTCTCGCTAAACTAAATTCGTAGAAAGTTGCTAGGTTCCCATACTGCTTACTAAAATTAATTGCGCTATTAATTATCTGTTTATCATCTGAAGAAAATGTATTATACCTTTTTTCAAATTCACAATTCATGTTTAATTCTTTAGAAAGTAAATATTCTGTCCAAATCGCAAACAATTCATACTGAGCCAAGTTCTCTTTTCTAAATTTATCCAAATTCAAAAATGTTTGATTTTGTTTTCTAAACTCTTTTAATTCTTCCAATGTAAACTCTTTTCCATCAAATTCTTCTTTTTCAACATCCAATAATTCTCTTTCCAAACTAACCAACTTTCTTCCTGTTAAAGATTGCTCACAAAATAATCCATGCCCAAAATATTCATGAAATAAACTTAAAGGGTTTTCTCCTTTTAGGGATGCTGTCTGATTTCTCGGTAAATAAACTCCAGATGAATTTGAATCTAATCCTGTTTGCTGTGTAAAATCAAACCAGTCTGAATTTGGAACAGAGTGTAAAGAAGTTTGTTCTGGTTTGTAACCCAACAAATTTGAATAATAGTCATTACAAAAATCTATCACGGATTTAAATTCTTGAGCCGACGGCGGTTCAGTTTTACTTTCCATTGTCTTCCCAGAATTAGGCTTCTGAGGTACCAACACCTCTTAATATTTAAGAATACAAGGTCTATTTAAGATTTTCTATATTCTTACATTGTTACCTTAAAGGTTGGTAGATAGTTTTTTAAGTTTCTTTTATCTATCTTTTTTATGAATGTATTGAAAAATATTGATTTAAATATATCAAAAAAGATATTTTCCTCGAAAGATAATGTAGGATATTATCTTATTGAATTAAACAAGATAAAAAATATTAATTTGAATTTTAGAGAAATTACAAAAGGAAAAAATAAAGGAAAACAGATTTTAAATATGTCTAACGAAGAAATATGGAATAAAGTTATTTCTTCTTGGAATTATGATGATTCTTTGAAAATAATAAGAATTTTATTTAAAAAATCTAAAAAATATCATAATGGTAAAATTGCAAAACCAAGATATAAAGAATTAATTGAAAAATGGAACAATCTTAATCTTGGACTTATAAAATGGCCATGTAGTCAGGGAGCATTTGATGAATTTGTCCAAAGAGTTAATAATTCAAATGCTCAAAATAAAGATGAGATTGTTAAAAAAGCGTCTGTTAAATATAGAAGAATGAAAGAATTAAACACGGTGAGAAATGATTTTCTTGAGATTGAAATATTTGAGAAAAATAATAATATCCTTCCAACATTAAATCATTCAAGGGGAACAGATTATTTCATTGATGGGGAATCTTTTGACCAAAAAGTTGCCAAAAGCCCAACTAAAGAATTTATGAAAAATTATGGTGAAAATTGGAAAACAAAAGCAACTAACCACCCAGAAAAAGTTGCAGAATATCTTTATAAATATCAAGATGAGGGAAGATTTGGAGCAGATAGCAGAATTTTAATTGTTTATTTAGACGAAAATGTTAATTTAGATAAAATTGAAGAAACAATAAATAAGATTAATTTAAATCAACCATTAAAAGTTAATTTTACTTATGAACATAAACAAGGTGGAGCAAGAAATTATCAAGTTAAATGCTTTGTTATTGTTCTCTCAAATTAATTATTTCATCCATTAATCTTTCTTTGTTTCCTGTTTTTTTAAAAATAAAAATATATTCATGTTTGAAAATATAAAATCCTCCAACTAATGCCCGATACCTCCATAAATCTTCTTGGTTTCTTTTCCCAGTGGTTTTTTCTATATTTTTAACGATAGTGCTTTTTAGAGTATATCCTTTTTTAAGAACTTCCAACATAGTTAAATGACCTAAAGGTATCCACTCTCCTTTGGAATATTTATCTCCAATAACTAAAACCAAATACCTATCCTTATCTAAAAGGGGAGTTACATTTTCAACAATTTTTCCGAACATCTCTAAAAATTTTTTTAAACTTTTAGCATTAGATAAATCTTCTTTATTCTCGCTGAATCTAATAATATCATGATAGGGGGGGTGCATTATTATCATTTGAAATTTTTTGTTTGGATTATTTTTTAAAAGATTTTCGTGAGAAATAAATCTACTATCTCCTTCAACAACATCTGTAAAAACATTAAATGAATTTTCTTCTTTAGAAATTAATTCTTTAGATTCATTTACAACTCGTGGGTTTAATTCTATCCCAATCCCATTTCTACCCAATCTTTTACATTCTATCATTGTTGTTCCACTTCCAGAAAAAGTATCTAAAACCCAATCCCTTTTTTTAGTATATCTTCTTAAAGTTTGATTTGGAATTTGAGGAATGAAATTTCCCCAATAACTCGCAATATGAACGCCTGAAGAATCCCTATTTTTCCAATACCATAAACTATCTGTAGTTAAATCTTCGTATTCTTTCCAACGATTAAGATTAATATCATTTATCTTGCTTGTCTTTATTTCTTTAATCCCTTTTTTTAATCTTGCAAGGTAATATTTTGCTCTTTCTAATGTTTGAGATTCTATTATTTGTTGTAAATTAGATAATAATATTTCTTTTTTATAATCAATAGTATCCCCATTTCCTACAATATTAAGTAAATAAAAAGTATCATCTTTTGCTGTTAAAGATTTTTTTATTTGTTCAACTTTTTCTTTAAAACTTTTAACATCTTCAATTCTTTCGGTTTCTGAAACAACTTCAAGAAATTTATCTTTATTCAAAATTATTTTTACCATCTTATTTTTTCTTTATTTTATTTTTACGAGGTTTATCCCAATAAGCACTTTTACATTTTGGGCATAAGATAGGATATTCTTTTTTTCTTGGTATCCATTCATGTCTACACCTTTCACATTTATACCCTTTTACCTCAATCTTAATTTCAGCCATAATTTAATTATGAAACTACCCTTTATAAATATTACTTTTATAATTAATTACTATATAGTTACTCACTTGCTACCGAAACATTTATATAGTATATATTACTTATATAATTAGTAATTAACAAAGTAAATAAGTGAAGTGGTGCTACGAACACCACCTCTTTGTTACACACGATAAAATGAATAACAAAACAAATAAGAAACAAGAAGTTAAAAATCTTTGTCCTAAATGTAAAAGTAAAAATACAATCAAATGGACTAAACGGCAAACTCAAAATAGAGGATTAATTCAAAGATATAAATGTAAAGATTGTAATAAAACTTTTACAAAAGACGATGGCTTCTTTAGAATGAGAAACCATCCAAAGAAAATAACTTGTGCTTTAGATTTATTTTATAGAGGAGTTTCAACTCGGAAAGTTCAGGAACATTTTGACGCATTTTTTCCTCATAATTGTTCTAACAAAACAATTTACAAATGGATAATAAAATATTCAAAAGTTATTTCTAATTATACTAATAGTTTAAAATTAAAAGTTGGTGCAGAAATACAAATTGACGAAGTAGAATATCACAGAAGAAAATCACATAAAGCAAAATTAGGAAATGAGAAAAATTGGTTTATTGATTCTATCTGTCCTAAAACAAAATTTCTGGTGGCTTCGGATTATTTTAAATCAAGAGGGATGGAAGAAATTAAATCTGTAATAAAACAAATCAAAATTAAAACAGAAGTTCAAGTTAAGGTTATGACAACAGATGGTTTACCTTCATACCCAAGAGCAATTAAGAAAGTCTTTGGTTACAATAATAAATTAGGTATGCATAATGTTTATCATAATAGGGTTAATGCTTCAAAAGGTGAAGGCTTTAATATTCCTATTGAAAGATTCCATAATAATTTAAGACAAAGAACTAAAACTTTTCGTGGATTTCATGGAAGTGTTGAAAGTGCTAACACTATTCTGAAAGGATTTGAAATTTATTATAACTTCATAACTAAACACCAGACCATCAATAAATGCCCTTACGAACTCGCTACGGATATAAAATTAAATTCTAATAATAAATGGTTGGAGTTGATACAAATTTCTAAAAAATAGAAAATTATATATAGTCGGACTTATTAAATATAATGAGGTGAAGAAATAAATAAAATGACAACAAAGCCATTATCAATTTTTAGAACAAAAGAACAGATATTAATAGCTTCGCAACAAGGCAATGTAAAAATTGATGATAAAGTTTTAATAAATCCTCAATTTAAAGGTGCAGGATTAAAAGACCTTTTGGGTTTTAAAGTAGTTGAAGGAAGCGACTTTACCGTTATTGATGTTAAGTCTATAAAGAATAACCCCCAAGCATTTATGGAGATGGCTTTTGGAGAGGTTGATACAGATGCAAACTGAACAAGGACTTTATTTTTTTCATATATCTTTTTTATCTGAAGTTTCTAATAATTGGTTAAGTAAAAGAGAAGTTGGAAAATCTGCAGAAGTTTTTATGAACTTAGTGGTTTCTAAAACAAATGATATTTCTTTTATGACTTGTGATAGAACTGTAAAAGATTTGATAACTTGTGATAGGACTATGCAAGAAATTTCAAAACCAAAATATATTCTTAAAGCAGTTCCAGGTTTTATTGACTTAATAACAGAAAAATTTTTACCAAATAATGAGGAAGAAAAAGATAATGATGTTTATTCTCTTAAAGTTGCTTCGTTTAAAAGAATAAATCCTTATCCAACTTTTTTTATTGTATCTGATGAAGAAAAATCAAGGATAAAAGAATTAGCGAGAACAAAAGGTTATTCTTTAAAAATAATTTCCCCTGAAGATTTTTAAATTTTCTTTAGTCATTCACCAACCTTTAAGGTAACAATGTACTATATTCTAGTTTTTTACTCTCAAAACCCTTTATACCCAAGATAATTTGGTTTTTCTCCACAATCTCCAACTGAAATACAAACTTCGTTTTGTCTTTCTTCCCACGAAGCATCAAGACATTCACAATTCTCAACACACTCTTTGTCCCCGCCCAACTTCTTTTCATATTTTATAACACAAGTTCTACTTGCAATAGAACATATTGATTCAGCATCTCCTCCTGTTTCCCAAAAATTAAAACCAGGAGCATTTGACGGAACGCATTTTCCTTCTTTCCATTCGCAATCTCTTCTGTCAATATTCTCGCAATCTTTTTCCTCTTCTTGCGCACTGCAATCCTGCCACATATTTACTCTGCACGCAGCTGTTTTAAATCCATCAATATCCGACTGAATACAAGTTTCCTGCCGAAAATCTGCACAAGGTTCAACACTGACTTCCCCGTTGTAACATACTAATCTAAAATATCTGCTTCCTGGCAAACTCTTGCTAACACCGTTGCTGTCGGCACACCATGTCTCGCCATGCTCATAATTTTCCCCTTCATATTTACAACTTAAATCCTTACAAATATTATTTCCATAAGTTGCTTTTTTCCCTGCCAATTTATAATCCTTGCAAGTGCTCCCTAAATAATAATCACAGTTTCCACAACTAACTGAATTCGCATTTGATGAAAAAGGGTTGCAACTTTCCCCACCCCCATAAACATTTGTCCAATATTCTTTATCATTTATTTTTGAAGAATCATAAATATTTGCAAGATTTCCGCAAGAATCAGTAAAGAATACTTCGTCTCTTCCATCAACACAAGTTGTCTCTTTTGATGGTCCGCAGTCTGTTCCTAATGTTTCAGCAGAACATAAAACCCCTTCATAAAATTCTGTTCCATTTCCAGCATTTAATTCTGAGCATTCTTTTTTGGTTATGAACTGGCAGGTTTTTGAAAAATCTTCTTCATAAACACAAGCCCCTTTCACATCAGACATTGTTGAAGCAATACAAACTAATTCATTTGTAAGGTCTGTTCTAAAATTAGTTTGCAAGCCATACACTGCTGATAATTTTTTGCATCTTGTTTGCGTAACAAAAGCTGCTTGGTCCCCAATCAAACAACAACCTAATTTACACTGCGGGATTTCATCTGCGTCCTTGCCTTCCCAATATCCCCCCAACTCTTTATCGCATCTTCTTTCCGGAGTGTTTTCCATGCAATCTCCTTCGCTAATGCAAGTTCCTAATTTACAATAAGAAGTTGCCTCGCAAGAAGCCGGGACTTTTTTATAAGGAGTATTTGTAAAAGGATCAATTTCTATTGAACATTGTTCTTCAAGAGCATTCTGGCACCAAGCACCGCCAATAGTTTTCTCACAGCAATATGAAACTTCTCCAATAGCAGAAACAATCCCGATTAAGAAAATTCCTAAGAACATTAAGAGTAATAGTTTTTTCATTTTATTCTGAAGTTGTCACAATATTATCTGTTCCATATCCAGGAGGCCAAGCAATGCTTCTCGACGCAAACTGAAATTTATTTCCATTATTCCTGTCAGTCAAGATATAAACAGTTGAACCATCTGTCTGTTTCTTTTTCTCGACTTTCAAGTCATGATAATAATTCATGTAAGTAGTTGTCTCTGAATCTCCAAGATTTGTTTCCCATTTTAATATGCTATTTGCTACACTAACTAGTTCATAAATATTGTTGTGAACAATTACCTCAAATGAATCATAGATTTCTGTCCCATCTTTTGTCAAAATAAGAGAACGATTAGAAGTGACAATAACTCTCTTTGGGAGCAACTCAATTTCTACTCCACCCTCTCTTAATTCCACACCATAATTTTTCCCAAGGTAATTTTTTTCTAAGTTATCAAAACACTCTGTTACTCTTTCTTGAATACTTTCTTTAATCTCAGCTTCAATATGGTTTTTTAACATTGGCTGTTGCACTACACAAGTTTTGTAATATTCATTTGTATAACACAAGTATTCCACTTTCTCATTTTCATACAAAATATAATGTTCAGGCTCTAAACTTCCTCCTTGCAAAGACAACATATCTAAATCATTAACAATTTTTTCTTCTAAGCATTCTTGAATAAATGCAGAAGGATTATCTGCTTCAAATCCAAATGTTGTTTTAATCTGAGGATAAAATGCATAAATCAATATTCCGAGCACAATAATTAATATACCAATTATAATAAAAATTGTAACTTGCCCTTTTTTCTTTTCCATGCACCTCATATTCTTTTTATGATAACCTCATTTATAAATTTATTTTAACCACTTAGTTTTGCCTTAATTGCACACGTTGGATTTTCATTTCCCCAAATATCTTTACATTTTATATAATGTGTTTGTCCAACACTCCATTCTACAGAATGCTCAGTTGAAAATGATAAAGACATTGAACTGCCATTGACAAGATCAAAATCACAACTATTCAAATCATAATAACATTTTGCTTCTTCGTTTGTGATTAATTTAAGTTCGCCAACTTCATAAAAAACCCTCACAGCAACTGGAGGTTCTGAATCTTTTGTAACACTAAACACAGCACTTCCATTAGCAACATTTCCTGCTATGTCTTCGCACTTTATTGGGATATCAAAATTCCCGTCCATTAAATTCAATCCTGGTTGTTTACTTACCCCTAAATAACTTTCTTTAAACAACACCCAGTTTCCTGCCCAGTCATAAAAACAAGTAGAAAGCCCGTTCTCTGCCCCCCCAGAAGTTTTAACTTCTAACTCAATAGAAATTGGTTCAAAGCCATATTCTTTTATGCCGGTTGGAAGAATATAATCTATTGTTAATGGTCTTTCTACAACATACAAGAAATAAATAAAATCCCCAAGATTTGTATTTCTATCTTTATACTTGTCTCTTTCTTCATCTGTTTCAAGATAATCAAACCATGGTTTATCTTTACACTTAATATAGAATTTATTTTCTCCATCAACCACATTTAGATTTGTTAGGCATAACCACTCATCTTCTTCTCCAGAAATCCAATTACATTCCATTGAATTTGGCATAGCATCATAATCTATTCCTGGGATAATATCGTACTTGCACTCTGCTGGTTCGTTTATCAGCATTGTTAAATTCTGTTGTGTTGTTCCATATTTCAAAAAGGTTCCGCTTTCAGGAATCATAGTTGTTTGACTATTGGCAACCGCAGTTATGTCTGGCTCTGAATTAATGCAGAAGTTCACAACATATTCTTCTATATTAAAATTCCCGTGGTAATCTTGACACCTTACATACATATTCAAGTTTCCAAAACT
>Ga0222665_1000804_pt1 | contig 16877 bp, 10 predicted proteins | sample AntAcemetagen653_FD_179853 | JGI IMG/M metagenome (GOLD analysis project Ga0222665, IMG submission 179853) | Saline water microbial communities from Ace Lake, Antarctica - #653 | ecosystem: Environmental > Aquatic > Non-marine Saline and Alkaline > Saline | place: Antarctica: Ace Lake...
CTGGTCCGGGCCTTCGGCTTATGAAAAATAAATATTTTCCATTGGGTGATATTCTAGGGCATAGCTCAAGGCCTTCAGCATTGATTTCAGAGCCTAAGTTCTTGGGTTTGCTCCACTTTCCATTGTTTAAATGATAACTGATATGTAAGTCATTATCACGGCTAAAAATAATGTAACTTTCATCAGGAGCAATGTAAGGAGTTCCACCTTTCATTTCACTATTGTCTTCCAAAATAAGTGGTATGGGTTTTAGGTGAGTGTTGCCATTATATTTTGCCACTTTTATTCCGTCGGATGGAAGATATAAATTTTCGTTTTTTGCAAGTGAATACTGCCAATGCGATTTAAAGGCATTAACTTCCGGATTTAATAATTTAGGCTTGCTCCAATTTTCTCCCTGTCTTTCGATATAATAAAATTTTTCACCGCCATTTTCATACAATTTGATGTACATTTTTTCTTCTGAATTTGAAATTTCCAGTCCATTCCAGAACACATCAACTCCATTAGCAATTTCAGTAATATTAAAATTGAAAGGATTGCTTACTAATGTTAGATTTCCATTGATCATTGTATAAAATTTTACACCTTCTTCCATTGTCCCAATAACTAGCAAGGTTTCATTTTTGCAAATAATGGGTGATTCATGAGGTTCTATAGTTAGAACTTGAGGTGCAAAAAATTCGGCTTTCCTTCCCGGTGGTTTTTGACCAAAATACAAATTAGTTTCATTTAAGGTATTTTGTGCATTACATCCGATGAAAGAAATAATAAGCACTATAGCTACAATAATTGATTTTGTTTTCATGATTTATTTAAATTTTTTGGTTTTAATTGCTCATTATTATCATATTATTAACACCTTTCATAGCATAAACAGGTTGATTGCACTTATATAGTACTGTCTGGTGATGCAGTATTTTGCCAAAGTATTGGTTTGTTTTTATTAAGATTGATCAAGCAAAAAGTTGCAACGATACCCCAGGCAGCTATCCAAACTAATTGACGAGATAATTCATCAACATTCATCGTCATTCCATAAAGGAATCCTGAGAATATATTTAGCGAAGCATGAGCCAGCGCAGGCATCCAAATACTCTTAGAGCGTAAATAAATCCAAGCTAGAAATATCCCAATAAAAATAGTGCCAATAGGCATGAGTAACAGACCTCCAAGAACTGGCTGGCTCGGAAAGTTATACCCCATTAAAACTATTGGTAAATGCCAATATCCCCAGACTGCGCCTAATATTACTAAGCCCCAAATTAGACCATACTTTCTTAAAAGTTTTTCCTGTAAATATCCACGCCATCCCAACTCTTCTCCTAAAGTTAAAATACTTCCTCCAGCTATAAATAAAAGGTGTGATAGGATAATATTTATAAGAAAAAAGGGAATTGATTGATTTGTCTTTCCAAGGATCAATCCCAGTTTTGTGCTCTCTAACATCCCGTTATTAAAAACAAATAATTCAGGTTGGCTACCCCAGCTTAAGCCCTCAATCAGGTAAACAAGACATAGGGAGAGTCCTAAAGGAATGAAAATTGCGGGAAATATATATTTCCACTTCTTCAACCCCCAACCTATTTTTCGAAATCCTTCTTTATTAATAATTAAAAATGCTACTGCAATAAGACCAGGGAAAAGCATAGTTAGCGGAACAAGCCCTGAATCAATACCGCCATCTAAGTAAATAATATATTGCCAGCCGTAGCTTAAAATAAATACTACTCCCAGATACAATAAAAAGTTGTTTTTCTTTTTCATAATTTTATTATTTTAATTTTATAATGATTATTGACGAAACCCAATAGATGTCACCTTCACGGTTAAAAAAGAAGTATTTTCCGTCGGGCGACATCCTGCCAAAACATTCTGTATTTGTTTTATTAATTATTTCAGGTAGTTTAATGGCTTCTCCCCACTCTCCATTATTATCTTTAAACGAAATGCAGAGGTAGGTTTCTTCCCAGTTTTGACCTATCTTGTCAAAAATGATAAAGCTTTCATCGGGAGCAATATATGGATGGACTCCATCCAGAATTTGTTCAACATTTTTGTAAGTCCCATCCTCTGGAACAGAGCGCAAAACGCCTCCCAATTCATCCACTTCTCCACATAAATAAAGTATGGCATTTTTAGCAGGTGCAATTCCCATTACCCATCCGGTATTCAAAATTCCGGGTAAAAAAGAAGCTTCCGTCCATTCATTTTGTTTTTTTACAGCGAACCATATTTTTTCATCATTCACCATTTTTTTCCCTGTTTGCGGATGTTCACGTTCAGAATGAAAATATACCTTGGGTTCATCAGGTGCACAATAGGGGGCAAGTTCAATATAATTGGCTTTTGCAAATGATGCCAAAGTTGGCTTTGACCATTTTCCATTGCTAAAATAGCAATGCATTATACTATTTCCACCCCCATCGTTTGTTGGCCTTCTGGTAAAAAAGATGTCGTTATAGTCGTATGAAAAGGTGATGGCGAATTCAAACTCATCCGTTGATACTATTCCTGACGCAAAAACCTCAGGGATTCCTCCCGGAGGTTTTTGTCCAAGGTAAGTATCTGTTAATTCATGGAAATCAGCTTGCTTTTTTTCGTGCTGTGCATTACAGTTGATGAAGGATGTAATAAGCACAATAATTACAATAATTGATTTTGTTTTCATGATATTTATATTTCAAATTTTTTGTATTAACTCTTCAATGAATTAAATTAGCCCATTAAGATATTCTTTACATTATTTTGTGTATTTTTTTGTTTTATATCCATCAGAATACTGTACACTGAATCCTTCAATATTTTGATTGGCATCAAGAAAGAACATAATTCGCATTGTGTTGGTAAGCTTAAACTGGAATAATGTTTTTGTCATTTGAATTAGTTCAAACTCAGGACCGTCATCATTTTGATAATAAAGAGATTCATCCTTAATATACATCCTTCTTTTTCCGTATTGACCAGTAAACTTATTTAAGTCTTTATCTTCATAAGAAAGTGCAATTAGCTTTGTGTTTATCCCATCAATTATCCATTGATTCAATACTTTTTCTTTAACTGAATTCTTTAATTTAGATTTCATAAATTCTTTGTGTGCAATATATATAGCTGCGTCTTCATCAACCTCAATGTCAGGTTCTACTCCTATACCCTGCCAGCCAGGACCTTCAATAGAAGAATATATGTTTTCATAGCATGGAATTTGCAGAATAAAGTAATCGCCAACCGGTATGGGCTCAATTGGTGTTTCAGCTCCTGCAGTTTTTTCTCCAATTAGTATTGCCCTCTTTAAATATTTCATCCTGTAAGCAAAACCTTCAGCTGATGAAGCAGACTTTTTAGAAACTAATATGTAAACCGGTATATCTAAATGTTTATGTCCAGGAACGTAATTATAAGTCACTGAAGTATGGTAAATATCACTTAGTGTAGAGTGAGAAACTCCCATTGTTTGAGACTCATCTTCATCCATAAAATAACTTAACAAAAACATCCCCATTTCATCCCAGCCACCTTTATTATTACGTAAGTCAATTATTAAACCATCGCAATTTGAAAAGAAATTCATACTTGCTACTGCAATATCTCCTGCATATTTGGGTGAAAAAAACACGTCTAACTTTAAGTAACCAATATTCCCTTCAAGAATTCTAAGCTCTTTGAATCCATAGTTATTGGGTCTGTTTTTTTTAACCTGATTTTCTGTCCATGACCTATCTGCAGCAGTTGAAACATTTTCCGCATCTATTCTCATCTTTTCGGCTAATTCGGGGTCGTATTTTAGGTTGAAGTGCACATCTTTGCTAAACCTTACCAGATCGCTTGCTAATTTATCGGCAAAACTTTCTGGAGATTTTAAGCCCTCATATTTTTTTAACTTGAATTCTTCAAGAATATGGTCCGATACTTTCTTTCCAAGTTTACCATCTGGATATATGGTTTCTATCTTTTTGCAGACCTCCATGATAATTTTTTCTTTGTTGTATTCAATCTGATTTACTTGTTGTGCATATCCAAATCTGAAAAAGAAAATTATCAAGAATGAAAATATAAATACTCTCAATGTTTTTATATTGAATACTTTAATAGATTTGATGCTTTTTTTCATGTTATATTAGTTTCTTGGTTTTAATTCTTTAATAATTTTAGCATCAATCCAATAAATCCCATTTACGCCATTTCTTGCCGTACGTAAAAAAAGATTTCTCCCATCAGGAGAAACTAAAGCAAGGAGTTCTTGAGCTGCAGAGTTAACTGTTGGCCCCATATTAATGGGTTTTGTCCATGTGCCATCAGATTTCCTGAAGCCAATATATAGATCCATACCTCCGAATGAGTCTGGTAAAACCATCGAGTTGAAGATGATGTAATCTCCATCAGGTGAAATGTAGGGTGCACCACCTTTGTAATCTGGGTGGAAAATGTTCGATAAATTTTCTTCTTCAAGGTACACTCCGTCTTTAAACAAGGATCGGAATAATCCATCATCCGTACTGAAATATATGTTTTCATGCTTATCTAGTGAAAATTGCCAATACAAACCTGTCCCATTCACATCAAAATTGAGGTAGTTAGGTCCTGAAAATGAATCCTTCTCCTTTTTATAATACCAAATGCCTCTGACGTCATTATTTTCAGGAGGTAGAGGAAATGATGAAAGTAAAAAGATTTTTTGCCCATTCGCAGAAAAAAATGGCGTATCCCCATCTGACAAAAACTTATTAGGTAAAGTCCATACTCCATCCTTAATTTTTGAATACCAGACGGTGCACCCCGGTGAATAACCTTTATCAACCAGAATCCATTCAGTCCAAAAAGCCTCTTTCCCATCAGGTGAAAATGTGACATTGCTATGCCCTCCTTGTAACCTTGAAACAATACCCGGAGCAAATAATTCAAGTTTCTTTTTGGGTTTCTTCTGCCCCATATATTTGCCTGTAAATTTTGTAGTCCCAGGAGGCGTTTGATCTGCACCGGTTGATACAAGCAAATCAATAACTTCCTTTTTGTTTTCCATTTGGGCTAGATAAAGCGGTGTTTCACCCAAAGGTGTTTTAGCATTGATATCAGCCCCTTTTTCGATCAGTAATTTGGCTGCTTCAAGCCTGCCAAAGTATGCGGCATAGTGCAAAGGACACCAACAATATGCATCCAGGGCATTGATTTGCTGATCTCTTTTTATAAGATCAGCAACTATTTTCTGAGATCCCCCTGAGGCGGCCCAATTAAGTACAGGTTTCTTCTTTAATTCTAAAAGAAATTCTTCACCCCCTTTTTGAATTAATGCATAATATAAATTCCATAATCTTTTATCAGCAGCATAAGTAAGTAACTTAATTCCTTCCTCTCCTAATGTTGAAAATTTTGCATTTTTTCCCAACAAATAGTCAACTATTTCTGAGAAGCCTCTCCATGCAGCAATGCTTAAGGGTGTATCCTCGGAATAATCAGTAGTATTAATATTTGAACCAGCTTCCACAAGAATTCTGACTGTTTCAATCCCCCCTGTTTCTCTTACTGCCATAAATAGAGGTGTTCTATGATAAGTATCAATAACAATCTCAAGAGCCGCTCCGTTTTCAACCAATAGCTTGACAATACCAACATATCCACGAGCAGCAGCAATATGTAAGGCCGTTTCGTTTGACCTGGTGGCCAGATCAAGATTGGCCCCTTTCTCAATTAATGCTTTTGCAACCACTGTATCATTCCTTATTGTGGCCCAATGGAATGGAGAAAAACCATCCTGATTCTGATTGTTAATATCTGCACCATTCTCAATAAAAAAAAGTGACAGTTCAGTATGTCTGCTGACAATAGCAGTACATAAAGGAATGTCGCCTTCAGCATCTTTTTCATTAATAAGTTGACTATTAGTTTTAAGTAATGCTTTAACTCTTTCCAAATCCCCATTCATTGTGGCTTCATGTATATCTGAAGCATATAGAATAGTTGTAATGAACAGGCTAATAATTAATAATGTTACTTTCATGATTTTCCCTTTTTTATTTTAATATTTTGGTTTTAATTCTTCAATTTATTAAGCATTTCTTTTGCATTTTCATTAGCTGGATTTAGGTCCAATGATTTCTTATAATTAATAACGGCAAGTTCTTTTTGGCCATTTACCATGTAAGCTTTACCCAGATTATCGTAAGTATTTGCAGAGTTTGGAAATTCCTCTGTGTTTAAACTGAATAATAATATGGCATCTTCAATAAACCCGTCTTTCAGCAGTTGATAAGCAAGTGTATTCAGTTGATTCTCTGTAAACATAAATTTATTGTGGTTGATTGCTTTTTCTTGATAATAATACGCTAGTGCCCCCTTCACATTCTTACTCATTATCAATTCTTTAAATCGGTTGTCAAATTTCTCCAGATTGGCTGCTGCATAAACTAATTTCTCCAAAGCACGACGTTCATTGGCAGTAAATTTTTCTCCGCAAAAAAACCAGGCTATCCTTTCCAATAAATTATCACCACTGAATAATTTTGTTATAATGACCAAATCCAGGTGTTTGTAAATTCTGATTCGTTGACCGCCCAAACCATTTGCTTCGATTTCATTTGGCGTATTGACCCACCAGCTATAACCATAGTAGCTATTATTATTTGGCGTTGTAAATGTAAGAGGAGAGGTACTTTCAAGGATATAATTCTCAGGAACAATTTGTTTACCTTTCCATCGGCCATTATTTATTAGCATTTGTCCGATTTTTGCCATATCTCTGGCAGACAAATCGATCTTATATTGTCTGTGATCTGCTTTTCTGTTTCTGATCCATTTCTCGTAAGAAACATTATCTAAACTAAAATCTTCAAACCCTAAGGGTATGGCCAACCATTCGTTTAATATTTGTGAAATTGGCATTTTCGTTTGTTGTTCAAGAATAAAACCAAGTGCGTTGAAATCCCAATTATTATAGTACCAAAATTCACCGGATTTATATGAACCTCGCTTTGGTTTTAATTTTTTCATTGAGCTTACTTCACCTTCGGCAGGCAAGTAAATTCCCGAACGGCTCATTAACAAATCACGGATGCTTGCAGTTCTCTCAATTGCAGTTAACTGATTTTTGCCTGATATATCCAAATCATCAAGTGTCATGTCAAGGGTGAGAAACCCTTTTTGTTGGGCAATGCCGTATAACAAACTAAGAATACTCTTTCTTGCTGAATGCAAACAACTTACTTTATTGGTCTTGCCCCATTCGGCCACCAGCCTTCCTTTATGAAGAATTACAACCGAATTTATACCCGCTTCAATGGCATATTCCTTTGCTTTTAATAAAGAATCGTTCGACCATCCTTCTGCTCTCTCAAAACAGGCCAGCAGCGATTCGGTTTTCTTTATATGCTCATATTCATTCCCAAAAATTTTAATGGACGATTTTGTTTTTAACAAAAAAATGTAGCCATAGGCTGAACTTAAAAGTAGAACAACCACAATTGATATGAGGATGTATTTTGCAATTTTTTTCATATTAATCCTTTTTAGTTTCCTTTCAAATTAGAATTATAATAGTACCATCATCATAATTATTGTAACAAAAATATTTTTCAAAATTCAATCCCATAATTAATTCTCCCAAATACAAATACCCCAAAAGTGATGTGTTGGTGGAAATGCCAACCAATTGGGATATGAATGTGAATCATCTGTTTTATAATGAACTGAATAATTTCCAGCTTGTAATTTTATTTTTTTATAGTCTTGGATATTTCTGTTAACACCTCCTGCATGCGTAGCTTGGTCTATTGACATTATCCAAACAGTTTCATCGGTATCCAAATTTTTAATCCATCCATAATCGCAGATTTTTTCTCCTGAAGAGTCTTTTTCACCAACACAATAAATATCTATATACCTTTCATTTTGTAGCATAAATTTTTCTTCAAGACTCTGATAGTCTTTGTCAGCCTTTAATACTAATAATGGTTCTTTTTGAGGCAGGAATGATGGGAATGATCCATTCATTTTATCATAAATATCTATTAAATCTGACTGCTTTACTTTATTGTTAGCCATAAATTGTGCCCACCAAACTGTGAGTAATTCCTTGGTCAAAAAATCTTTCTCAGTATCATTCATATCAATGACCTGAGAAATTATTTCTTGTTTTGGTGCATTCCAATCAAGGTTTAGTTCATTATTAGCATATACAAATTGGCTTAAAAATGGAACCGCTATCGGAGAATTTAAAACATCTCCCTGATTTAAATTGTAGCCTGCTGATAATCCATCAGTATTCGCTAAAACCACCAAGCTTATTTGATCTTCGGGTATCAGCACCAGGAGAGATGAACAAAACGGAGGGTTCCAACCATAATGCCAAACAATTTTTTTCCCTTTATAGACTTGTGTAAACCACCCTAAGCCATACGGTAATATGCGACCTGTAAGAGATACTGTTGGGTCAAATGCCATTTCTAAGGATTTCTCGCTAATTAGTTGTCCCGATAATAATGCCTGGGCATAAATACTTAAATCATTAGCTGAAGACCACATACCAAAGTGAGCAGCGGCAACAGTCCGTATTTTTGTTTTTTTCAATTCCTTAGTCCTTGCATTATACTCATAAGGTTGAGCGCTCGGGAATTTTAACTCTTCAACTTTATATCCTGTATTTGATAGTTTTAGTGGCTCACAAATCTCTTTTAATAATAATTCATTCAGACTCATGCCGGAAGATGATCTAAGTACGTTTCCAATTTTACCATACATATTTCCATCGTACTTATAATTTAGACCTAAAGGACTTGCAGCAGTGTGTGACATAACATGTCTTAACAATACTTCTTTTGGAAAGCTTGTTTGTATTCCAAGTTCCAAAAGGCTCACATTATCATCTGTGTTTTTATTTTGACCTTCTAAGGATTGCATGGCTTTAAACATTTGTTTTAAATGTTTTACACGCATTAGATCATATGCAGGGACCTGCATTCCAAAATCACTTAGGGGTTGGTCAAAACTTAGTGTGCCTTTTTCAATTTGTTTGAATATGAGAGTTGATGAAAAAGTTTTAGTAATAGATGCTATTCTGAAGGGAGTATTTAAGCTTGCTTCTATACTGTTCTCAACATCAGAATACCCGTAGGCCTTACTCCAAATCACATCTCCTCTTTGTGCGATGACAATTGATAATGCAGGAATATTGAGTAAATCCTTTAAAAACATTATTTTAGCATCAAAGGCATTGCATTTATTAGCCTCTTTCTTTTCATTCTGTGCATCACATCCTATGAAAGAAGTAATGAGCACAATCGCTAAAATAATTGATTTTGTTTTCATGATTTATTAATAATCTTTCAGTTTTAATGTTCTATATAAATTTATTCATATTTGAGTGATTCAATAGGCTTCATTTTTATAGCCTTTAGTATATTTGAACTTATCGTTAATAGCGTAATTACCACAACAAGAATTAAGGGTAGAATTAACAAGCAAAAATCCAAATCTATATGGTTAACAAAGCCTGTTAGCCAATCATTTAAAAAAGCATAACTTACCGGAATCCCTATTATAACTGAAATCACCAATAGTTTTATATACTCAGTAGATATTAATTTAATGATACTAAAAGGACTTGATCCAAGTATCCTTCTGATTCCAATTTCTTTTGTTCGTTGTATTAATGAATAGGAGGCCAAACTATAAAGACCTAAACAAGCAACGATGATTACGATTACAGAAAACATCAAGAAAATTGCTCCAAATTGATCTTCATCATTATACTGTTCATTATAATAGTTCTCTGCAAAAAAATACTCGAAGGGTGTATTTGGGAAGTAGTCTTTCCATAAATTATCAATTTCATTTATCAATTGCGAATAATTTCCTTGGTTAACTTTAATCGAATAAAACGATCGAACATTAGGGATTAGCCTAAAGATGTATGGTTCAAAGGATGATTTTAAGGATTCTTGATTATAGTCTTCAATAATACCGATTACATTATATATGGTTCCGCCGTACCATACGCGCTTGTTAATTATCTTTTGAACATCCTTATAACCAAGTAAATACATTCCTGATTCATTTAATAAAATGGCATTTTGATCTGTTCTGTATTGTTTGTTAAAAAATCGCCCAGCTACTAATTTTAACTGATAAACTTCAAGAAAATCGTGATCCACTACCATGATTCTAAATTCGTGAGAATCTTTTTTAGGTGTTCCTTCCAGACGAATACCACCAGCACTCCACAAAGGTTTTCTTCCTGGAATACTGACTGAGGCTGAAACGTCCTTAATTGATGCTTTTTGTAACAATTCATTTTTAAAAGCCTGAAACCGGTTTACATAGGTCGAATCTGAAGCCAAGGGACCTTTCAAAACCAGAACATTTTCATAATTAAAGTTTTTGTCCTGATTTTTCATAAATGAGATTTGTTTAAAGATTGTGAGTGTGGCTGTAATTAAAATAAGTGAAATTGTAAATTGAAAAATAACCAATGACTTCCTGAAAATGATTCCTTTGGAGGTATTCTTTATACTTCCTTTTAAGACACTTTTCGGTTGAAAGGATGAAAGTACTATGGCGGGGTATAGACAGGCTAGTATTGTTCCAAGTAAATATATTAACATTACAATATACCAGAAGCGATTATTAAAGAGGTATGAGAAATTAACTTCCGTACCTGTTGACATTGAAAATTGAGGAATAAACAGCAATATTAAAATAGCTGCAACTCCTATTGAAATAAAATTTATGATCGATGATTCTAATAAAAATTGTTTAATTAGAGATGATCTTGTAGCACCAACAACTTTTTTTAATCCAACTTCTTTGGCGCGTTCAACTGAATGAGCCGTTGAAAGATTGACGTAATTAATCCAAACGATTAAAAGCAATAAGATAGCAACAATAAGTAAAAAGTAAGTGCTTTTAGCATTTCCATTCTGTTCAATTTCCGATGCTAAATTGGAATGTAAATGAATCTTTTGAATAGGCATAAATTCAAATGCAGGTTTTATTCCCGATTGAAGAGTTGCCACATCCCATTTTTGATCAACCAAGTCTGGTATTTTTTGTTCAAGTTCATCAATATTGGTTTTTGGATATAGTTTAATGTAATTCAAAAAGCCATTTTGATTCCAGGTATTATCTTCATTTATTTCACGATTATTTAGTATATTCCATGTAGGCCATGAAATTAGAAAATCGAATTTTAAATGTGTATTACTCGGTGGGTTTTTACAGACTGCCTCAACAATGTATTTTGAGTGCATGTTAATTTTTAAAGATTTTCCAATTGGGTCTTCATTTGGAAAGTATTTTTCAGCCATCCGCTCGGTAATCACCACATGATAGGGCTCAACGAGTACATGTTCTTTTTTTCCTTTAGTTATTCTATATGAAAATATATTGAAGAAATCGCTGGTTGTATAAAAAATGGATGTTTCCTTATAAATCCTATCATTGCTGCTGACCAATAAGCTTCGGACTTTTTTTATTCTGACATAATTTTCAATTTCAGGGAAGGTGTTTTTTAATGCTAAGCCCACAGATGCGCATCCAGCGGCCCATTTGGAAGACACACTACCGTTTTTATAATTAATCTGGTTAACACGATAAATCCGATCTGAATTTTTTATATTTCTATCAAAACTCATTTCGAAACAAACATATTGTAATATTAAAATACTGGCTGATAAACCAATGGATAAACCAAGGATATTAATGAATGATAATGTTTTATTTCTATATAAGGCGCTCCTAATCGTTTTATAAAAGTTAATACTTGAATTCATTTTACGGGTATTTCTTTGAGTGAAATTATTTTTCATACTCATTTCGTCCTCAATTTAATTCTGAAGGTTTTAATTTTGGGAAATCAAATATTTTTTTTCATTATTACAACACACAAAAGAAAATATAAACACAATAAGAACAATAATTGATTTTATTTTCATGATAATTTTATTCATTTTTTTGGGTTTAAATTAAAACATGCGTATTTATTAATTATCCATAGCCATTTTTAATGCTTTTTTAAGCGCTTTATTTTCTTTGGTTTCGATATGAGGAATAACACCTTTACCTTCCCAGTCGGAATGTGTAATTGGATTAATAGTCCTATGTATAGGAAGTAGGAGTCTGAAATATTCATTAACAATTGTTTCTTCTGATGCATGAGCCATCCCAGCTGTTCTTTCACCGATTATTGTCGCTCTTTTCAGATGTTTTAAAGCATATGTAAATGCTTCTGCAGCTGAACTCGTCTTTTTACTGGTTAGAATAAAAATTGGGATGTCAGAATCAAATTTAATTGGGGATAAGCCAGGTGAAGTATAATCTTCATTAATAATGTTATTTTCTCTATCATAGGTAATTGTAAGTAACGTAGAATCTTTAAATAATAAACTAGCCATATAATTGACCATCTCACATGTACCACCTACATTTTCTCTAAGATCTAGAACAACTGCATTACAATCAGTAACTTTTGAAAACTCCTTTGAAGCCACTGTGATAGCATCATCATCGCCTCGTAGCATATCAATTTTTAGATAACCAATATTGTTTTCTAAAATTTCAGTTTTAGCAAATCCATAATTGAGTTTTTTAACTTCTTCAGGATTTCTATGCTCGAAAAGCATTGAAGCTGGCATTCCAACATTGGTAACCTCCACAAATAGATGAAGATCATTTGAAAAATGCATCAAATCTTCATTTATCAGATCACTAAATCCACCTGCAGAAGATATTTTGTCGTACTTTCCATCCTGTAAATTTTGAAGCAATGAATCAGCAATACTTTTACCTTTCTCAGGATAAACATAGCTTGAATCTATAATTGAAGCAAGGTCATTAACTGTTTGTTTTATTAATGCTGTAGATGTAGATTGCGCTCTGTTTGCCATACCAATAATATTATCATCTGAAGCATTAAAAGCATTTTTTGGAGGTGTAATTTTTGAAAATGTATTAAATTCTATTTTGCCATCTATTGTGTCCTTTAGTTGAATTCTTACTATTACTGCATATCCTTTTGGCGAAGTTTTAGTTAGAAAAGTTATCTGCTTTTCAGTACCTTTAGTAATTCTAATTACATTATACGTTCCCCAACTTTTTTTCCAATCAGCTTTATCTTTTAATCTATATTCCAGTGACTCTTTATTTAAATAGGCAGAATCCCTGTATTTTTTAAGAAACTCTTCATACAATTTTGGGTCATCTGAGTTAAATGCTGTTATAAATTCTTTTGCACATTCTCCTGCTCTTGTTTTAGGGAATTCAATTGGACTTTCTGATTCAGTATTACTTCTTTTTTGTCCACATGAAACGGTAATAATTATAAGTGGAGGAATCATGATAAGCATTAAGAAATAAATCTGCCATTTTGGTTTTAATTTTTGTTTTCTATTTTCCATATTATTAGATATTTCATTATTATTTAAAGCTACTTCCAAGTCGGTACTTTTTTAATTTTGGTTTTAATTCTTTAATCTATTAAGCATTTCCTTTGCATTTGTATTTTCTGGATTAAGCTCTAGAGATTTATTATAATTTTTTATCGCTAACTCTTTTTGCCCGTTTTTCATATAAGCCTCCCCAAAACTGTCATATGCATTTGCTGATTCTGGAAAAACTTCAACATATAATTTAAAAATTGCTAAGGCTTCTTTTAATTTATTCTTATTCAAATAATAATATCCAAGGTTGTTCAACTGACTCTCTGAAAAATCATAATCTTTAGGATGAGTATCTTTCAATTTTTTATAATCATTAATTGCTGCTTCAATACTATTATTATCTATTATATATTTCATTTTAGTAGCTATCTCAATCTTTGGGAATTCATATTTATCTCCTTTTAAAATGTTAAGTAAAGCATCCCGAATTGGATATACTGGAGAATTTCTCCCCTTCCTCCCTTTGTTTACTAGAATAATTATGCAATTTTTATTGTTTAATTCTCTATAAAATAAAGCACTGAAGTTATTAAATCCTCCATCATGCCAAGCAATGTTTTCAGTACTGGTTTTTCTTAAAAGCCAACCAAAACCGTAGCCCCAAGTGGAGTCACTTAATATTCGTGATGACTCTCCATTATTTAATAAGCCAGGAGTGTAAGCCTCATTTAAAGTTGCCTGCGATATTAGTTGTTCGGTATAAAGCCCTTGATTCCATTTATACAAATCTTCCACAGTTGAATAAATACCTCCTGCTCCTGAAAGAAGTACATTATAATCACTTATTTCACCATATTGATCATAGCCAATTGCTTTCTTTATAATATCTCTTTCATCTCTATTATGAACATATGTGTTTTTCATATCAAGTGGAGAAAAGATATTCTTTTCCATAAATTTATAGAAAGGTTCTTCTGAGATTTTTTCTATAATCATAGCTAATAAAATATAACCACTATTAGAATAAGAATAGTCTTCTCCCGCCTTGAATTTATAAGAACCATCAGATACCAATGTATTGAATACATCTTGGTTTTTGAGATCATCAGTTAATCGAAATCCAGAGAGATTATTAAACCTATATAATCCTGAAGTGTGATTTAATAAATGCCGAATTGTTATTTTGTCTGATCCTGAAATTTCAGGAAAATACATCGCCAGTTTATCTTCATAAGAAAGTTTATCTTGTTCTTTCAAAATCATTATTGCCATTGAAGTGAATTGCTTAGATATAGATCCTATACAAGATCGAATATTAAGTTCAAGTGTTTCTTTAGTTTCTAAATTTGAATACCCAAAAGCATTTTTATAAATAACTTTTCCTTTTTCTGCGACTAATACTGAACCATAAAATAGATTATTGTCGTAACATAAATTTAGGAATTTATCAATCTGTTTTTCTTTAACACTTGTATTCTTATTACAGGAATAATGGAATAATGAAGATAAAACAAGAATTAATACTATTAGTTTTGTCAATACCTTTTTCATTTTTTTAAATTTTAAATCTATTTTTTCATTTTAATTTTTCAAGCATCTCTTTTGCATTTGTATTTTCAGGATTTAGCTCTAATGATTTTTTATAGTTTTTAATTGCCAAATCAGTTTGTTCATTTTGCAAATACACCTCAGCAAGCAAATCATATAATTTTGAGATTTTAGGAAATAATTCAACATTTAATTTTCTTAACTCAATAGCATAATTGATTTTTCCTATTTCCAAAAGTGAATTGCTGTGTTGATTTAATATGGCTGGATGAAATTTTTGATCATTATTATCTGAAATAAAAGATTTGATCTTATCTAAAGCAGAACTTGCGTTATTTGTTCTTATAATTTCCCATGTGGAGCCATGGAAGAATGTGAACCAATCTTTTTCATCATCTTCCAATAATATGTTTAACATTTTATATGCCAATGGTTCTATTTGATGTTCCCACATATTAGCCATTACAACTACTCCTAATTGCTTTTCAGGAATGAGTATTAGCTCCGTTCGAAATCCGGGATCTCCACCAGCATGAAATATTAGTGTCATAGTAGAATCAACTTCAGTAATATGCCAACTTAATCCTGCTGGATTGTCATTTTCCAATGTTAACATTTTCTTTAATGATGATTCTTTAAGGATCCTATTTTTATCAATAATCCCTTTATTTAGAATTGTAATAGCAAAGCGGCACATATCATCTATGTTTGACAAAAATGTTCCACTTGCTGAATGTCTTCTGGTATAAGGAAAGTATTTGTTTATTTTAAATTTTAAATCTTTATCTAAAATATGAGGGCAAGCAAGAAGATTCGTGTCTATATTATTTAGCAACATATTACTATGTTGCATGCCTATTGGCTTTATAATATTGTTATTAATATAATCTTCCAGAGATATTCCTGAAACTTCCGAAACTACACATCCAAGAATTTCATATCCAATATTGCTATAATTATAATTTTCTCCGGGAATTGAAACAAGTGTTTTTGCTTTTAATCCTTTCACATATCTTTTCAGTGCGTCATCATCATATTCGGGATTTTCCCAAGATGAATAAAATTCGTCTCCTTCTTCATCGGGCAATCCGGAAGTATGATTTAATAGTTGTTTAATAGTAATTTTTTTAAAGAGAGTATCAATAAGTTCGAAATAAGGAAGATAACTCGATACGGATTTGTTTAGATCCACTTTATTCTCTTCGCTTAATTGCATTATAGCCATACCAACAAATAATTTTGTGACAGAAGCTGTTGAAAATATTGTGTTTTTCGTTACTTTTTCTTTACTATCAATGCATTTAATTCCAAAGCCTTTAGTGTAAAATATTTCGCCATTTTTTATTAATCCAATAGATAAACCAGGTATATCATACCAATTCATATATTGAGATATGTGCTGTTTAATTGATTTTGTTTCGTCAATTTCAGTATTTTGAGCTATTAAATCTGAATTTGTTACAAAGGTTGTGGCGATTAAAATAGTTAAAAAGATTCTTGTTTTCATAACTACATTTTTTTGATTGGTGATTTTAATTCTTCAATTTATCCAGCAGTCTTTTTATTGTTACAATTATAGTTGATATATGAGCTAACCTTATTCAATAAGCTTCCAATCATGTGGGAAATCTATACCGTCAGAATTTGTAATACTACTCATATCCGAACCATCCGAATTCATAATTATCAAATTAGAATTCCCTCCCAAAATAGAAGAGCTGAATACAATCTTTGTTCCGTCTGGAGACCAAACAGGCATTGCATCATTTCCAAAATAGGTAATTAGTTTAATCAAATTGCTTCCTGATGAATCTATTATACTAATATCCTCATTACTATAACCGGACATAAAGGCAATTTTTAATCCATCCGGTGACCAACTGGGTTGCATATTATTACCACCTCCATCAGTAATTTGCTTTTGATTAGTGCCATCACTATTCATAATATAAATTTCATTCTCCC
>Ga0222665_1000809_pt1 | contig 16832 bp, 16 predicted proteins | sample AntAcemetagen653_FD_179853 | JGI IMG/M metagenome (GOLD analysis project Ga0222665, IMG submission 179853) | Saline water microbial communities from Ace Lake, Antarctica - #653 | ecosystem: Environmental > Aquatic > Non-marine Saline and Alkaline > Saline | place: Antarctica: Ace Lake...
GAATTTCTACCGGTCTTATTGTTGGAACTACTGTTGGCGGAATGGATCGCAGTGAGCTTTTTTATCGTGAATTTTCTAAGGATAGTTCAACGGGAGATCTCAATGATGTTAAATGCCACGACTGCGGAGATACTGCCTCAAAAGTTGCTAAACTTGTAAATGCTGAGGATTTTGTGACGACTATCAGTACTGCCTGTTCATCTTCGGCGAACTCTTTTATCACCGGAGCCAGACTTTTAAGAGCGGGTGATGTTGAAAGAATGGTTGTTGGCGGCAGTGATGCGCTCACTTTTTTTACGGCTAATGGTTTTAAATCATTGAGAATTCTTGATAGCGAGCTTTGCAGGCCTTTTGATGCTGAAAGACAGGGGCTAAATCTTGGTGAAGCGGCGGCTTTTGCAGTTCTGGAAACTGAAGAAACTATAAAAAAGACAGGAAACAAACCAATCTGTGAGCTTAAAGGATATCACAACTGCGGCGAAGCATATCACCAGACGGCTTCAAGTCCTGAAGGTGACGGAGCCTACGCAGCTATGACCGGAGCGTTGAAAAATGCCGGACTCAAAGCAGAAAATATCAGTTATTTAAATGCGCACGGAACAGGAACTGGTAACAACGACATGTCTGAAAGCATAGCAATTAAGCGTGTTTTCGGTGAAAATGTTCCAAAAACGAGTTCAACAAAAGGTCTTACCGGTCACACACTCGGAGCAAGCGGAGCAGTTGAGGCGGTTGTTTCAGCTCTTACCATTAGAGATAGATTTATTCCGGGAAGTGCAGGTTTTGAGAAACCTATTTTAGAGTCAGGACTGATGCCGGTAAAAGAAACGATCACTGATTGTCAGGTAGTTACGGTCATGTCAAACTCGTTTGGATTTGGTGGGAATAACACTTCTTTAATTTTTTCAAGGTGAATCATGATCTATATTTTAGGAAGAGGGGCCGTTTACCCCGAAAAAAATGAAGATGGAACGGAGCTTAGATGTCCTAAGCCGGACATAAAGGAATTTATGCATCCAAAAGAGTCAAGACGACTTAGCAGGATCATTAAAAACGGAATTCTTGCAGGAATGAACGCGCTCAAGGATGCCGGACTTGAAAAACCTGACGCAATTGTTACGGGAACGGGTCTAGGATGTCTGTCAGATACAGTTAAGTTCATGAATTCTTTGCTGAAATTTAATGAAGAAAACCTTAATCCCGCTCCCTTTATCTACTCAACACACAATACGGTCGGAGGTCAGCTTTCAATTCTTACAGGTTCCAAAGGTTACAACTCGACCTTTGTTCATCGAGGACTTTCATTTGAAAGCGCACTTAAAGATGCAATGCTTCTTTTTGAAGATGGTGATCTGTCGACTGCACTTGTTGGCGGAATAGATGAGCTGACAGATGAATATATGAAAATTGCTAAGAGAATGGAGCTTCATAAAGATCATCTTCCGGGCGAAGGCGGAGCGTTTTTTGTGATAGGAAAAGAGAAAAAGAATGCTCTAGCTTGTATTGCGGATCTTAAGCTTTTTTTCAAAAGAGATAAGGACGCAGTGTTAAAAGCTTTTAATGGCTTTGTTGATAAAAATCAGATAGATACGGAAAATTCTATTCTGGTGTCACTTTCTCCCTTAAAAAGCAGTCTAAATTGGAAGAAAGTTATTGATCCTAGAGAAAAAACAGGCGAATTTATGACTGCTTCGGCACTTGCTGTAAATGAAGCTCTTGATATGCTTGAAAACGGAGAAAAGACTGTTGTCGTCTGGAACAGTTTTCTTAACATGGAAAACTCATTTATACTTTTAGAGAGAGTTTAAGATGAGTGTTGTGATAATAGTTGTGGTTGCGATCTTTATCCTGATCGTAATATACGGAGTTTTCACTATAAGTTCAGGAATGTTTGTAAAAGCTGTCTGTAAAACAGGAACAAAAGGTATTCTTCTGACCTTTGATGACGGCCCTGATCCTCAGACAACTTCTCGGATCCTGGATATTCTTGAAAAGCACAGTGTTAAAGCACTTTTCTTTATGACAGGGAAAAAAGTTGCGGAAAATCCGGAGCTTGTTAGAAAGATATCACAAAACGGTCATTTGATTGGAACTCATACTTTTAGTCACTCCATTTTCTTTCCTTTTTTCTCAGTAAAAAGGATGATTTCAGAAATTGTAAGAACTTCTGATATCATTGAAAAAACAACTGGAAAAAAGGTGGGCTTTTTTCGTCCCCCATTTGGCATAACAAATCCTAATGTTGCCGGAGCTATTAAGAAAACAGGTATGAAAGTTATTGGATGGAGCATGAGATCGCTCGATACTGTGACAAAGGATCCCGGAGTTCTTCGCAGCAGAATCCTTAATAATATCAGCGAGGGAGACATAATCCTTTTACATGACACTCAAGTTCAGACGGTACAAATACTTGATAATTTTATAGAAGTATGTATTGAAAGAGGGTTTGAGTTTGTTGATGCCGATTATTTGTCCGGGGTGGATAATGACTGAGAAACTGATCTTCATTTTGATATTGATACAGATGCTTGTTGTTCCTGTTCTTGCTGATGACAAATGTGACGATCCTTGTATGAAGCAGGTTGAATTTATTGAAGAAAAATCAAAAAAAATAGATTCGATAAGAAGCAGCTTCAGACAGGTTAAAAAGCTTTCATTCATGAATTCTGAAGTTGTCTCCAGTGGTGTTTTTCTGTTTAGAAAGGATAAAAATAAAAATCAGGTTAGATGGGAGTACACTTCTCCATTTTCCTATATCATCGTAATAGATGGTGACAATATTGTTATGAAAGATAATAAGAAAGTTTCAAGATTTGATATGAGTTCAAGCAAAATATTTGAAGAGATCAATGAAATACTTATAAAGTCACTAAACGGGACGATTCTTACCGACAGAAAAAACTTCTCGTTCGAGTATGCTGATAAAGGTGATGAGTTCCATGTTTCAATGGTTCCGGGAAAAGAGAGCCTGAAAAAATACCTGAAAGAGATTCAGATGGTTATTTCAAAAAAGGATTACGCCGTCAGTCTTCTTAAAATGATAGAAAGTTCAGGAGATTCGACAACGCTTTTTTTTACTGATAAAAAGATCAATGGCAATGTGAGTGGCAAAGAATTTGAAGTTAAGTAAACTCCTTGTTTTCCTAGTTCTTTTTTCACTTCTTTTCACTTCATGCAGATCACTTCCATGCAGAAATTGTTTCGAGAGATTTCCTTCAATGGCTGAAAAGGCGGCTGAGCCTTTTTCTTCAATTGATACAGTGACTTACAAGGTTGCGCTTAACCTTTACTCCATGTACTTTTCGGGATTGCTTGTTATTAAGAAAATAGAGGCAGACCACCATAAGTTTGCTCTAATTTCAGAAACTGGCTTCAAGCTTTTTGACATGGAGATAATAAATGGAAAAGCTGAAATAATGAATGTTTTTGCCGAACTGGATAGAGATTCTGTGAAGAAAACTTTTAAGGAGGATCTGACAGCACTAGTTCTTTCCGGATTCAATCAGAGTGAATGTAAAAGTTACGGGTTTAAAGATCATAAAGACATCCTTTTTATGTGTCCCGAGAGAAGGGATATCGCGACTTTTACTCAGATAGATCCCGTGACCGGTGTTGTGAAGAAAGTCTGGAAAGCTGAAGATATGGATGAGAAATTTGTCGAGATAAATTATGGGTTTGAGAATAATCAGTTTTCAAAACCGAAGTTTATCACCATAATCCACTTCAATGTCAACTTAAGGATAGAGCTGACACTTCTGGAGGATGGAAATGTTCAATAACACGATTTTTACTATTAAAAGTGTTAAGCTAGAGGAAGAAAAACATCTTGCAGAAATTTCTTTTGATCCGCAACATGAAATCTTTCGTGGACATTTTCCTGACAAGAAGGTTGTGCCGGGTGTAATGCTTATGCAGATGGTTAAGGAAACTGTTCAGAAAATTCTTGATCTGGAAGACTCTATGATAACTGCGGCGAGTATGAAGTTTCTCAATCCCGTTCTAGTTGATGAATCTGACAAACTGATGATCGGGATAAACTTAAAGGAAGAGACCGATGGCTCTGTAAAAGTGAAAAGTATTGGGACCGGAGACGATAAAAAATATTTCAAGATAGATCTATCACTTAAAATCGTATAAAAAAGGAGAGAAAAGATGAGATCAAAATTGTTATGGACAGGTTTGCTTGTTGCAGTTCTGGTTTTTTCAGGATGTAAGAAAAGTGACAATGAGGACTCTGACAGCGATAAGCTCGCAAATGACTCGGAAAATATTAGCGACACATCCACAGCTGATGAAAATTCAGATGATTCTTCAGATCAAGAGATTACAGATTCTGACTCAACTCATATTTGTGATCCCAATCCCTGTGACACCGACGAAAACAGAGAAACTTACAGAACAAGATGTATGCCGGAAAATGAAGGCACAAGTTACACATGTCTCTGTGATACTGATCACCATGAATCTGATGGCATCTGTTGTCAGGCTTACTCAAATAACGTAAGTGGAAAATGTGAATGTAATACATATTATGTTGTTCCGGCTGATGATCCTGAAACCTGTGTTGCTGAATGCACTGAAAATACAACTGAGGGTTTTAATGGATACTGTGAGTCGGGCAAGGTCTGTCAGCAGGGAATCTGTATAAAAGACTGGTGTTACAACTACGAATGTCCTGAGGATAGCTCCTGTTCAGTCAAGAGCGATGCGCCTTTCTGTCAGTGTAATGACGGCCTTGCTATGAGCGACGGAAAGTGTTGCCCTGTAAATTCTACAAATAAATCAGGTGTTTGTGAATGCAATGATGGCTATGAAAAGAGTGGGGAAGAATGTGCTCCAACGGCTGGAAACAAGTGCGAGCCCAATCCTTGTGAAGGAAGTGGACAGGCTCTTCATAAGAACGTCTGTATTCAGGATTCATCAACAGAAGGTTATCATTGTGATTGTAATGAAAACTACGAAGCTGATGGTGACGGATGTACTTTAGTGGAATTTGAAGTCTGCCCGACAGGTCTGCAATGTCTTGCTGGATATTGTGTTCCTTTTGATCTCTCAAATGAGCAGTGTTTAACGACTGACGACTGTAGAGAATTCCCTGGAGCAGTAAGCACATGTACTTCTCCTCATGCAGCAGGTGGAATATGCATGGGCTGTTCAGTAGCAAGTGACTGTCCTGGAAATACTCAGTGCATGGAAGGTTACGGAACATGTGCACTGACTTGTGATGATGATAGCGATTGTCCTTATGGAGACTGTAAAACCACTATCGGCTACTGCGGTCAGAAGATATGTTACAGCAACGAGGACTGTTTCGGTGGAAGTCTGTGTATTGACAGCAATGGAAGCGGTAGCGGAATGTGTCAGAGGATTCCATGTAAAGAAGTCGCTTGCTCTGAAACTAATCCCGGAGGAACATGTGAAGCCGGGAAAGCTTGCATCGGCGGAACTTGTGTCGGATCTTGTGATCCCAATCCATGTGTTGAAGTTAATCGTGGAACTTGTGAAATAAAACTCGGTGTTCCAAGCTGTGTGTGTGACAAAGATACGGTTGATGTTGCGGGAGAATGTGTTCCCGAAACGGTGTCAACGTGTCCAGATGGTTTCAGTTGTGTGGAAAATTACTGTGTGAATAGTTCGGATGCAGGCTTTGTCTGCGGAAATGATTCTGACTGTGAAGATGCAGATCTTACATGCAGTCCAGCTCTTCCTTCAGGAAGTTGCTCAGGCTGTACTTATAATGCTGAATGTCCTCATGGTGGTGCAGAGGTTTCAGACTGTATGAGTGGATACTGTATGGTGAAATGTTTCCTGGATACTGACTGTAATTCAGGGATGATTTGCCTCGGTGCCGGTTACTGTGGAAAGAAAAATTGTGTAACTCCAACAGAATGTCCGGAAGGATACACTTGTTCTGAATTCGGGAAATGTTCTAGAATTCCATGCAGTTAGGGCTGAAGAATAGCTAAAAGAACATCTTTTATATATAAAAGATCATAAGAAAGTTAATTTTTTTCAAAAAAAAATAATAAAAACAAAACGAACTGAACACTAAAGGAAAGTTGTAGGATTATTGCGTTTAGCATGGAGGCGATTAAATGGCGGATAAATTTAAATGTGAAGTATGCGGAAACGGAGACATTCCGACTCTTAGAAAAGAGATATACGAAGTGAATGGCGGTCACTACCATGAAGCCATTTCATTTAAAGGGAACAGAAGAGTTTTCAGATGTAATGACTGTGGAAATATCTGGTGGACAGATCCAACTGGCGATTTTATGCATTCACTTAAAAAGATGAGTTCAATTGTTCCTTTAAAAGCTCTCGGACTTGTTTCATCATTTTTTAAAGCCGGCTGAAATTAACGTCTTAAAATCACTAAAAAACTAAATTTTTTAAGGTAATTTAATAAAAAATATTTGACTATGGACGTACTCTCCGTATATTACATTTCGCTGACATTCATTTCCAATGAATTCAGTTTGAGGTTCCTCGCTAGCTCAGTTGGTAGAGCGGGTGGCTGTTAACCACTAGGTCTGCGGTTCAAGTCCGTAGCGAGGAGCCATTTTTTTTGCTTTTTTTATCCACCACAGGTTTTTAGGAAGAAGATAATGAAAACATTGGTGTTTTTTGACATTAACGGGACGATTATAAAGAGAGACTCGAGGACAGACATTCCATTCTCTGCGGCAGTTGATGAGTTCTTTAATATTGAGAACGGGATGGATGGTGTTGATACGACTGCAAGGTCGGATAAAGATGTTCTGATGGAAGTTCTGAATAATTTTAGCATTCCTTTTTCTGATAATCTCTGGAACGGTTTTCTTAATAAATATGAAAAGAAGCTTGAAGAATTTAAAAAAACTGATGTCTGGAGAGAGAATGCTGATGCTGTCGGGTTTATAAAAAATCTTCATAAAAAAGGTTGTCAGCTTTCACTTATTTCAGGGGAGCTTTCAATAGGAGCAAAATACAAGCTGGAAAAAATTGATGTCTGGAAGTATTTTCCAACTGGTGGTTTTGGAGAAGATGGTCTCAAGCGTTTTGATATTGCGGATGTGGCTTTGCAAAAAGCACTTGCCCATTATGATTCTAAACCTGAAAGGATTCTAGTTGTTGGAGATACAGTTCTTGATATACAAACTGCAAGACATCTTGGTGCAGAGGTGATATCAATTACAACAGGGTCTCATTCCCGGGATAGACTTGAAAGTGAATTGCCTGACTTTATTGTTGACAGGTTCTCTGATCTTTTAGATTCAGATATCTGACATTCCTGCATAAAAATTTTTTCAGATAGTTCAATGTCAAAGTCAAAAATGGAATAATTCTTATAAATAAATATAATTAAACGGTTTCGCTAATCGGGGGATGCAAAATGGCTTCAGTTTCTTTTGAAAAAGTTGTTAAAAAATACAGCGAGGATGCAGTAATTCTCAAAGGTATTGATCTTAATGTGAGTGATGGTGAGTTCCTTGTTCTTGTCGGACCTTCAGGTTGTGGAAAATCAACTCTGCTTAGAACTCTTGCAGGTCTTGAAACAGTGACAGAAGGTGCTGTGAAGATCGATGGCAAAGTTGTGAACAACATGGCTCCTAAAGATCGTGATATCGCAATGGTATTTCAGAGTTATGCTCTTTATCCGCACATGACGGTCAGAGAGAATCTGAGTTTTGCTCTTAAGGTTCGAAAGACAGAGAAAGCTGAAATTGACAAGAAAGTTAATGCAGCAGCAAAACTTCTTGATATTACCCATCTTCTTGACAGACTTCCAAAGCAGATGAGTGGTGGACAAAGACAGCGTGTTGCAATGGGAAGAGCAATTGTGAGAGATCCCAAGGTTTTTCTTTTTGACGAGCCGCTTTCAAATCTTGATGCGTCACTTAGAACTCAGATGAGAGTTGAGCTTAAAAAGCTGCATGAACGTCTTAAAACGACAATAATTTATGTGACGCATGATCAGGTTGAGGCAATGACTCTTGCCGACAGGATAGTTGTACTTAACAAAGGAATAATTCAGCAGGTTGGCACTCCGCAGGAACTTTTTGATATTCCTACAAATGTTTTTGTTGCCGGATTTATCGGTAGTCCTTCGATGAATCTGATAAAGATGAAGACAATAAAAAGAGGTGAATATCATACACTTGTGGCTGATGGAATGAATGTGGGAGTTGTTTTTTCTGACGGTGCTTACCGCGAAGAACTTGTTGCAGGAATAAGACCTCAGGATTTTCTTCTTACTGATGATGATCCGGAAATCTCAGGATCAGTTGAAATTGTTGAAGCGTTGGGAAGACTTTCTCTGGTTCATGTACGACTTTCAGAAAATTCAAAGATCGCTGTTGAACTTGATAGCGCACTTGTGCGTGATTTTAAGATAGGAGACAAAATCCAGCTTAATGTTAAGCATGAGAGAATGCATTTTTTCGATGCTGAAACTGAAATGAGAATTGTGGAGGATATCAGGTGAAAAGACTGATACTTGTTTTAATTCTTTTTCTTTTTTTATCACTTTTTGCGGCTGAAAGATCAACTGTAACTGTCTGGCATTCATACCGTGGCAGCGAGCAGACAGCTCTTGAAAAACTTAAAGATAATTTTAATGAGCAGCAGGATCAGTATAAGGTTGAACTTCTTAATATTCCATACGATGCTTTTGCAAATAAACTGACAAACGCGATTCCAAGGGGAAATGGTCCTGATGCGTTTATTTTTGCGCATGAAAGGATTGGAGACTGGGCTGAAAGCGGAATTATTAAACCGATTGATAGTCGCTCGATCGAAAAGATAAAAGCCGACTCGATTCAAACAACTATTGATGCCTTAAAGTATAAGGATAAGTTCTGGGGTTATCCACTTTCTTTTAAAAGTGTTGTGCTTTTTTATCGTACTGATATTATTAAGAAAGTTCCTGCAAGTACAGCTGAGATGGTAAGCCTCGCACAAAGTTTGACTGACAGTGAAAAAGGGAAATATGGTCTGGCTTTTGAAGCATCTTCCGTCTATTTCTCGGCGCCTTTTATCTATGGATTTGACGGAAAATTCTGTTTTGAGGCAGGAAAGAAAAGAAAAGATGGTGAAGCTTGTCTGAACAATCCGCAAAATGCAGCAGCTTTAAAATATGTTGCAGAGCTTGTAAACGAAAAAGGAATTGTGCCACAGGAAGCAACGAGCGCGCTTGTCACGCAGCTTTTTAATGAAGGTCGAAGTGCTATGGTCATTAACGGCCCGTGGTTTATGGGTGAGATCGCTAAGGATGTTCCTTATGATGTTGCAGTTCTTCCAGTGGTTTCGCAAACTGGTGAACTTTTAAAGCCGTTTCTGACAGTGGAGGCTTATCTCATTGCTGATTATAAAACAGTGAATAAAAAAGGTGCGAAGGCATTCGCTGAGTACCTTACATCTTATGAAGGCGCAAAAATAAGAGCTGTTGAAGGCAGACAGGCCGTTTCCACCAAGTCAATTTATAAGGATGAGGCTTTAATTGGGGATAATATTCTCAACGTTTTTAGGCAGCAGGCGGAAATTGCAGTTCCTATGAGCAATTTGCCAAAAATGAGAGTTATCTGGGAGCCGATGGCCGGAGCTTTAAGAAAAGTTCTTCGTGGTGCGGAAAGTCCGGAAAGGGCGCTCGCTGCTGCACAGAAACAGTATGAGATCTTTTCAAAACCGCTTCCAAAGGCAAAGAGTCCCGTTGTTTTTGTTATCATTCTGTTAATCGCAGGGCTGATTGGACTTATCTTTTTTGTCAGACAGGTGAGAAAGAATAATTTTATCAAGAGTCTAAAGGAATCTCCAACTCCGTATCTCTATCTTTTTCCTGCGATGTTCTCAATGGTTCTTCTTGTGTTCATTCCTTTTGCTGTCGGTACAGCGGTTGCATTTTTTGCGCACAGGAGCGGTGAATATCAGTTTGTAGGATTCTCAAATTTTATATCAATTCTGCTTTCAGAAGATTTCCCAATAACCAATCCACTATCCTTTTATTTCACGCTTGCCGTGACGATCATGTGGACTTCCGTAAACGTTTTTCTTCATGTTTCAATTGGTCTTATGCTTGCATTAATGCTTCGTGAACCATGGTTGAAAATGAGGGGAATTTACAGAATGCTTCTGATAATTCCATGGGCAGTTCCCAATTATATTACCGCACTTATCTGGAAAGGAATGTTTAACCGTCAGTTTGGTGCAATAAACGGCATTTTACAATCTTTAGGTCTTGAGCCTGTGAGCTGGTTCAGTTCTTTCTGGACATCATTTGCAGCAAATGTAACAACAAACACATGGTTAGGTTTTCCATTCATGATGGTGACAGCACTTGGTGCACTTCAGGCAATTCCAAGAGAACTTGAAGACGCAGCAAATGTTGATGGAGCAAACGCATTTGAACGATTCCGTCATGTAACACTGCCACTACTTAAACCCGCACTTCTTCCAGCGGTAATACTTGGAAGTGTCTGGACATTTAACATGTTTAACATCATATATCTTGTTTCAGGCGGAGAACCCGATGGCGGAACTGAAATTCTAATCAGTGAAGCATATAAATGGGCATTCCAGAGGCAGGAACGATACGGATATGCGGCAGCTTACGCAACCTTGATCTTCATAGTTCTTCTAGTTTATTCTAAAACTACTGAAAAAGTTGGGAAGGGAAAAAGTTGACGCTGAAATCCCAAAAAAACATAATAATTTGCGATTTCATTCTATAAAAACTATAATAAATTTGGATTTTAATTTTGGAGGGCAAAAAAATGATAAGAAGATATTTGAGCGAAGAGATAAAAAAAAGAATGTTTAAAGGTAAGGCCATTGTGATAATGGGTGCTCGGCAGGTTGGGAAGTCGACTCTTGTTGATATGGTGCTAAATGATTTTGAAAAAGATCATAAAATATTAAGGCTTAACGGTGATGATTCTGATATAAGAGAAATCTTTGAAAAAGCTTCTTCCACTAAAATCAACAATATTATCAGTGGACATACAATTGTTTACATTGATGAAGCTCAAAGAATTCCGGAAATAGGTCTCGTGCTTAAAATAATGGTTGATAACTTTAAAAATACTCAGGTCATTGCAACTGGATCTTCATCTTTTCAACTTGCTGGTAAAATTAACGAACCGCTTACGGGTAGAAAATTTGAATACTCGCTTTACCCAATGTCATTTGAGGAGATGGCTGAACATACAAACTATCTTGAAGAAAAAAGGATGCTTGAACATCGTCTTGTTTTCGGTTCGTATCCGGAAATTGTTACAAATCCGGATGATGCGGAGGATCGTTTAAAATGGCTTGCAGGAAGTTACCTTTATAAAGATGTAATGACTCTTGAAAATATTCAGAAACCTGTTTTAATTGAAAAAATTCTCAAAGCTGTTGCTTTGCAGGTAGGAAGTGAAGTGAGTTACAATGAGATTGCCCAGCTTGTAGGAGCGGATAGGTCAACAGTTGAAAAGTATATTGATCTTCTTGAAAGAGCTTTTATTGTATTTCGTCTTCCGGCATTGACCAGAAATGTTAGAAGTGAAATCAAAAAAGGGAAAAAGATATATTTTATTGATAATGGAGTCAGAAATGCGGTAATTGGTAATTTTAATAAGATTAATTCAAGAACCGATATTGGATCACTGTTTGAAAATTTTATAATTTCTGAAAGAATAAAATATCTTGCTTACAGAAGGAAGAATATTACATCTCATTTCTGGAGAACCACTCAGCAGCAGGAAATTGATTATATTGAAGAAGAAACAGGATCGTATAGTGCTTTTGAATTTAAATGGAATCCCAAAAAAAGAGCAAAGATATCCAAAACTTTTACTTCAAATTATAATGTTGTTCAAGAGACTGTGATTACTTCCGGGAATTATGATGAATTTTTAACTGGTAATGATTAAATCGTGGAGATCAAAAAACAGAATCTATATATTTAATTCTATAATGTCTTTAATTGTAAAATGGTTGTTTTCATTATCCGCCGTGTTTAAGAAGATACTTGTTTGAAATGGCTTTGAATGAGATTTTTCCCTGATTTATTTTTGTTTGTTCAAAGGATCTGAAAACTACGCCTTCTCTTTGAGCTTTTGGGTTAAGTTTCGATTGTCCCAGTGCATATTCCAGGAAATCGTTGTGGGTCATTCCTTCGATGGACATTTTTTCTTCCACTAAAGGAACTGTTTTTATACCGAATTGTTCGCAGAGGGTTCTATATTCTGTTGTAGAAAGATAGAACCTGTTTGTGATGTCAAAAATATTGAAAATAAAGATATCCTGCCCTTTGAGATTATAAACATTTTTCTGAATCCCATTGCCGATTACTTCTCCCTGCAAAGCAAGGTAACTGCCTGATTCATCGTAATATTTCTTTAGTTTATCTTCAATTTCATACGTTTTTGCAAGTTTCCAGAAAGTTTGCGTCTGAGTTTCTTTATATTCCCAGTTTCTGCCACAGACATGAAAGCCATTCTCATCAAAAATAAATGAGCATGATGTTCCGTCTACTTTTTCAGTGACAAAAAAATCAGTTTTATAATAATCGGTGACATCAATATTCTGAACCCGTTCTTCATCGGTTTTAGGAACCCAGCTCGGAAAAGCTCCAACAACTTCACCTGAAATGGCTGCGGGAATTGGAGGTTCATAAAGGGTTATCCCGAGTTCCGAAGTTACGTCGTCACCTTCTTTATAAGAATCGTTCTTTAAAACCTCTTCAACCTTAAAAACAAGACCTTGAGAAAGTGCTCCACGGAATTTTTTTGTCCTCAACCTGAATTTATCCTGTCTAAGAAACTCGTATTCCGGTTTTTCAGGAAAAACTGAATCTATTTCGCAGTATACGACGAGCATTCCATGTGTTATCTCGGTTGATTTTTTTACAACGACTTGCCAGCCACCGAAAATGGCAAGTTCGATTGCGTCTGCGCCTTCTATAGGTCTGATTGCATCAACTTTTCTGATAGTTGCAAGTTTTCTCATTTTTTAACCCTCCTTTGGATGTTTATTGCAAGAATTATATATTGGAAACTAAAATAAAGCAAGAGTTGTTGGGTTAGAAAAAAAGACATGTAAATTTGATAAAACGATCTTTATAGTATAGTGTATGTTCGAAAATAAGGATTGAAGTTTTTTTAGGATTTGAAAGTTGACAGAAAAATTGAAAAGATTACAAGTTGAGTTGATATTAACAGTCCTCAATCTTGCTTTGTATGATATATTGTTGTTGACAAAAATTGCTTTATATGGTAAGTTGAGTTGTGTGGTCGTTCATTGAAAAGGGAGATGCAACAATGTGGAAGGTAGAGCTTTTTGTGACTGAAAACGGAAGATGTCCAGTACTTGAATTTATTGATGAATTGCCGGAAAAAACTCAGGCAAAGACATATGCGACATTTAAACTTGTGCAGAATGCTCGACCAATTGTTCCAGAGAAATTCTTTAAAAAACTATCCGGAACGGATCTTTATGAAGTAAGAGTTCTTCACAACAAGGTTAAGTATCGATATTTGTCATTTTTTCATGAAGGAAGCATTATTGTTGTAGCCCACGGGTTTATAAAGACCATGGCAAAAACTCCTGCGAAGGAAATTGCAGTAGCTGTAAAGCGTATGAAGAGCTTTTTAGAAAAAAGTTAATAGTTGGAGGAAAAGATGAATAAAAATAAAAAAACGATCAGTCTTGATGAATCAATAAAAAGATTCGTAGGAAATGATCAGGGCAGAGATAAAATGATCAATGAAATGTATGATGAGATGAAACTTGAGATCATTCTTGAGCAGCTAAGACAGATAAGGAAAAAGAAGGGGTTAACTCTTAAGGATCTCGCACAGTTGATGAATACATCGGAAAGTGCACTATCAAGACTTGAAAGACAGTCAAGAAATATCACAATATTTACACTTGCAAAATATGCTAAAATCCTTGGCAAGAAAATCGAAATAAAAATGGTTTGAAATCGCACGTTAAAATAAATAATCAACCTTTGTAAGTTCCTGAAAAACTTGATTTTTATATCCACAGGAAATATTTTGACTTCAGTGTCGGAAAAATCAATTTGTGTGGAGTTTAAAATGAGATATCTATTTTTTGTTATTTTTGTGGTGATCTTTTTTGGATGTAGCGTGAGTGAAAGCTTCACTGATTCTGATGTTTTGCAGCAGAACGATCAAAATCAGGAAGTTCAGGATGAAAAGACTACAGATGATTCTGGAAATGAGAACAAAGACGGCAGCGCTGTTACGGATGATAGTCAGGATGATTCTGTTGTTGATAATGAAGTTTCAGATTCTTTTTCTGACACTGAAAAGAACGATGATGTTTTTGTGCCAGACAATGAAACTCAGGATATTGACACAACTGACAGTGAAACTACAGACGCAGATAATGCTATTTGCGACGTAGAATCTCCTGATCCAGTTAATGAAGATCCGCTTCCAATAGTTGCAGATTATGGAATTCGTGAATCAGTTCAAAGCGGCTCGTTCACAGATCATTTTCTTTATAGCAACGCTGCAAAACAGTTTAAGATCGGAGTTCGTGAGCAGTGGGGTTCTTCAATCGTGTTTTTAGGTTTTACCAACAACTCAAATTCAAATGTTATTGATGCAAATGATACAGGAAGAGAAGTTCAGATAGCCATTTATGATCCGGATAGAATAACTCAGAACTGTGCATGGAACGCAACATGTGCAACAACAGCTTCAGATTGTGCAGGCGGAATAACCTATCTCGGGTGGAATCCTGTTCAGGGTGGAAACAGATGCAACAATGGGTCTCCGACTGAATTAATTTCAGGAAGTGATGGAGAAATGATATCTTCAGTTGTTCCATATCAGTGGAATCCAGCCTGGGAAAGACAGGACTGCGAATCTGATATTTGTGGGGACAGTATTTATAACAAAAAACTTTCAGACATGAGATATATTCAGAAACTCAGATGGGTTGACCCGAATATTGTAGAAGTGAAGATGACAATTCACAATCTCACAGACATTGAAAGAAGCCCAACTTTGCAGGAATTTCCAACACTTTACGTGCCTTATGGGGAGCACGGTTTGCAGAATTACAATGTTCTTCTTGATTCAAACGGAACTCAGATCGCTATTGATGTTCCTGCAAATGACGGGTTTTTTATGAAAAATTTTGAAAGTCCGGGAGGATGGACAACTTTGCAGAATTCAGCAAAAAACTACGGAGTCGGAATTTATTACGAAAACCGACTCACAGAGTTTCAGGGATGGCAGAAAGACGGCATTTTCAACAATGTAAGATCAAGAATAGTGTTCGGACTTCCTGCAAATGGGACAGTTAACGCAAGAGCTTATCTCATTCTTGGAAGTTTTGCGACAGTGAAAAGTCTTGCAGAAGGCCTCGATGCGAAAATACCTCCATTTGGATATCTTGATGCTCCGAATAACGATGATGAAGTAACAGGTGATACACTTAATATCGGTGGATGGGTGCTTGACAACAAAGGCGTCTCAAAAGTTGAAGTTTTCATTGACGGAGTGAGCAAAGGCGAGATCGCGCTTGATACTGCAAGAGAAGATGTCTGCAAAGTGTGGCCAGGTTACTCAATGTGTCCAACTGCAGGATACTCAGGAAGTGTGAATATCTCAGACCTTTCAGTCTGTGCTCACCTTGTTGAAATAAAAGCAACCGATACTGATTCAAATGTTAGAATTATTGCTAAAAAGAGAGTTTTTAGGAAGTAGAGAAGTCAGACCAACCGGAGCAGGAATCCCTGCCCCGGTGTACTTCCACTTGTTACTTGTTGAGGATTTTTTCAATTGTTTCAGTAAGCTTTTCCGGTGTCACAGGTTTGTCGAGAACTTTTGAGATTCTTGCCCATGTAAAATTCGGAGATGCAAGCCATGAAGGATTGAGTCCGTCACTTGTGAGAAGGATGATCGGGATCTTGGGCAGATCTTTTTCAGTTGCGATTTTTCCTGCGAACTCAAGTCCGGCTTTCGGGTGTTCCATCATTACGTCAAGAACGATGATGTCCGGAGCGAAGTCTCCGATCTTTTCTTCTGCTTCTTTTGCGCTTGCTGCGTCTGCAACTTCATAACCTTTTGCTTCAAGAACCATTCTGTTCTGTGTGATGATGTCAATGTCGTCGTCAACGAGAAAAACTTTTTTTGTAGTAGTAGTCATAATAAGTCTCCATTAAGTTTAGGTAATAATTCCGGGTAAAATCACTGTAAATTCACTTCCTTGGCCGAACTTTGATTCGACGTTCACTTCACCGTTGTAAAGTGTGATTACTTTTTTAAGGATAGAGAGACCTAGTCCATTTCCGAGGATATTCTTTGTCTTTTCATTTCGAATTCTTGTGAACTCTTTGAAAAGTCTGTCTGTCTCTTCTTCCGTCATTCCTATTCCCGTATCTCTGCACTGGATCTTAAGCGCCTTTCCGATACTGTGAGCCGTGAGTCTGATCTCTCCACCCTCCTTGTTGTACTTCACGGCGTTTGTAAGAAGGTTTGTAAGAATTATTTCAATATCAACTCTGTCAACTGTTATTTTAAAATCCGGTATTTCTGTGTAGATCTTGATCTTTCTTTCCTCTGCCTGCAGTCTTACCCCTTCGACCATTTCTGAAACGATCTCGGTAAGGGCATATTCTTCGATCGTTCTTGCTTTGATTCCCGATTCGATCCTGGTGAGATCAAGCATGTCCGATATCAGTCTTTTCATGCCATCAAGACGGAGTATTGAACGGTCAATTGAGGGAATATATGTTTCCAGGTCATTGCCGATAGTTTTGTTTTTCATGATGTTAAGATAACCGGTAACAGCTGCAAGTGGACTTTTGAGTTCATGGGAAAGCACTCTGATGA
>Ga0222665_1000812_pt1 | contig 16799 bp, 19 predicted proteins | sample AntAcemetagen653_FD_179853 | JGI IMG/M metagenome (GOLD analysis project Ga0222665, IMG submission 179853) | Saline water microbial communities from Ace Lake, Antarctica - #653 | ecosystem: Environmental > Aquatic > Non-marine Saline and Alkaline > Saline | place: Antarctica: Ace Lake...
TGCCAATCGTAGCCATTTGTCCGAAGGTAGCGATGTCTTAAATTTAAGCGACATCGATACCAGTCATCCCGAAGGTCAAAGATTGCGCAAAGTAGCAGAGCTTATCTTAACTAATCTCAATTCACCGGGTGCCAAGAAAATTAGTCTGGCTCAGGTACGTGACGTGCAAAGCATTATGGCTAGTGCAACGAATAACGGCGATGGTATTATTCCTCCGGAAGCCACATCCGACTCCGATTTAGCTCAATTCATTATTTCGGTTATAGAGACTGTTGGCTCTATTCTTGATGCCAGCGGTAAGGCAGGGATTAATCAAGAGCAGCTTGAGATGTTTTTTCATGAGACAGAAGCATATCTTGCATGGAAAGCGAAAGGCGAAATTCCTAAAGGAGATAACACTACAGAGGTTATGCCCTGGGGAAGGGAAACACCGCAAGCTTATGAGTTGATGGTCGGCTTAGAGGAGAAGATCGAGCAGTATTTTGCACAGTGTGCAATGGTCAGGCTCGATGAGAGGACAGCGCATCAGATGCAGCTTCGCCAGAAGGAGCTCGAAGAAATCGATTTTACGGATAAATCAATAATGGAAGCTCGCATTAAGGATGCCCCATTGGCGACGCCTAACCCAAAAGGTATCCTGGAGCTAGAGGCAACGATCAACCCCTTATATGCTAAGCGCTTATTTGACCTTAACGAGAAGGTTCTAAAGCGCGCTCTTGGAGGACCAGTCAAGCAGCTTACTCAAAAACAGTGGGAAAAGGTAAAAAATGTCTTTGCCTCATACCAAGCGTGGTTAAAAAACAAGCAGGGAGCCAAGGTTGAAAAACTGAACGCGGATAGACTGTGTACCTATCTTAATGGACCCTACAGGAAACAGGTGAGTGAACTTATTGCAAAAGATCTGGCTGTGGCTGACGATTTAAACCAAATGCATAATCTGGAAAAGTTAATCCTTTACCAAAGATGGTTGATGGAGTTGGCAAATAATTTCGTGAGTTTTTCAAATCTTTACAATCCTCAAACTCCTTCCCTTTTTGAAATGGGTACATTAGTAATTGACGGAAGACAAATTACTTTTACAATGAAGGTTCAGGATCGGCAAGCACACAAAAAGATAGCGGAAAAAAGCTGTATGTATCTATTGTATGCGGAGGTTACTGGCCGCCAGGAAAAAGATATTAAATTTGAGATTGTAGCTGCGGTAACTTCTGGTACTGCAGGTAGGTTGCGCCTTGGGAAGCGAGGTATCTTTTTTACCATAGACGGCCGGGAGTGGGATGCACAAATAGTAGATATTGTGGAAAACCCCATTAGTATTAGTGAGTCAGTGAGAGCGCCCTTCCAGCAATTTACAAGTTTCATAAGAAAACAAGTAGATAAATTCACTAAATCCGGCGAGGGTAAGTTAGAGAAAAGTTTTACTGCCCCTAGCGCGTCAGGCACGACTCGCGATCTTTTGTTGGGTGGAGGCATAGCTATTGCGGCTCTTGGATCATCCTTTGCTTATATTACCAAGGCTCTCTCCCAAGTAAAACCAACACATATTCTAGTTGCATTAGTGGGAATAGCGGTCGTTATTTTATTACCGGGCATAATTATGGGTTTTATCAAGATACGCAAAAGGGATATGAGTGTCCTCCTGGAAGCCTCGGGTTGGGCAGTGAATGTTCATATGCGGCTCTCTGCTACGTTGGGGCGACTCTTTACTCGCGTACCATATCTACCTAAAGATGCGCGTAAGGAACGGAGAGATGTGGTAACACAGTTCGTAAAAGGGTTCGGTTACACCCCATCGCGTTCAAGTAAGCTGCCTATAGCAATATTGATCATCTTACTTATCGCACTTGGTTTAATACTGGCTCTGGTTACATTCCCAGGATTGAAGCCTTCATCCTGACATTTTTAAATAGAGACTTTATAATTTCCTTATCCTTAGGGGGAACAGAGATTTATCAGTTTGAGTTTTCCGAGCGAGGCCAATCTCAAGATCTATCTCTTTACCTCTGAATAGCCCACTATTTAATCGCTCGCATTTAATCGCTATATCGTCAGGATACCTCAAGAATTACAGGCTATTTCCTTGATAATGGACAGCGATTAAATGAAACTATCGGATATTTCAGGAAGGCCTATCTCTCTTTATCTCCGTACGCCTCGGATTGTATTTGTAGAGTATTTTTAGATTGCTAAAATTTGCCGAAAGGGTTAGTATAAACGTTACAATTACCATAATAAGGGATTTTTTTATATATAGGCCAAAATGGGTGAGCAGAGAACACGTTTAATCTGGAAAAAACACAACATAATGAATATAGCTATTAACGGAGATAAAAGAAGGAGCACAACACTATGCGCGTATTTTTAATTAACATTCGTGATCCTCAATTTTTTACAGTTGCGAAAGGCCCACGCGCAAAAAATGGGAATAGTCGAATTATTAGTTCGCCGCCTATTGGAATCATGGTCCTTTCCGCTGTGCTCAAGCGAGCTGGCCACGAGTGTATTATGTTTGATCAAGCTAATCCTGAAACACCAAACGAAGTAATTGTTGCGCGAATACAAAAAGAAAAACCAGACCTTGTGGGCTTAAGCTTCTTGAGCTTAACTAGTTATCCATATGCGAAGGACCTTGCGCGACAAGTGCGAGCTGTTAATATAAAGGTGCCGTTAGCGTTCGGAGGAGCTTTTGCTACCATCAGCGCTAATTTAATCAAGATTCAGTGTCCTGAGGTTGACTTTATTTGTCGTGGTGATGGTGAGCAGCTTATCCTTGATCTCATAGAGCATCTAGATAACCCCTCAGAGGTTAATGGGGTAACGTGGGCAAGTAATGGTCAAATAGTGCATAACCCAGACCGTGCGATAGATAATAACCTTGATCAGTGGCCATTCCCGGATCGCGAAAGCTTACCCTTGGAATTTGTCGAAGCTATGCCGCTTGATGTGCCTGTGGTTCTATCAAAAAAACGCTTTACAGTTATGCAAACTTCCCGTGGATGCCCGCAGTCGTGTGTGTTTTGCAATATTCCAATGATAAGTAAGAGAAAGTGGAGGGCTCGCAGCTCAGAACACGTTATTAACGAATTGAAGCATTTGCAGAGACTTGGCTATGGCGCTGTCTATTTTGTTGATGATAATTTTCTTTTACAGCCTAAACGTATCAAGGAAATCTGTAAAGGTATGATTGACAACAACATTACTATTGAATGGGGTTGTGAGGGACGAGTTGACTCAACAGCGCAGCATCTTTTTTTAACCATGGCTAAAGCGCACTGTAAAATGCTAATGTTTGGCATAGAGAGCGGCAGCCAGAAGATTCTTGAAAGATTGAGTAAAAAACACACTTTGGCTGAAATCAAGCAAGCCGTAAGTGACGCTAAACAGGCAGGAATTAAACTTGTGCATGGTTTTTTTGTTGTTGGCTGCCCAGGCGAAGATAGTGAAGATATGAAAGCGACATTTGATTTCGCATCAAAACTCAAGATTGACACTTTTAATTTTAATCGGCTATGTGTCTACTACAATACACCGCTTTGGCGAGAATATGTAAAGAGAAGCCTAGTAAGTGACGAGACTGATTGGTATAAACTTTTCAAGTGTTCAGAGATTGATCCTACCTGTCTTTCTGGTGAAGTAATTAACCAGGTGCGCATGGTTGGCATGCGCCGGCTCTTTCTTTATAAGGTAATGCACTACCCATTTCAAACACTACGATTATTGGGTCGCTTTGTTCGTAACATGTCGCTTCGCGACATTCTATATATTCTTATCAAACCTTTTTTGGGAAACAAGCGTGGGTCTACAAAAGCGGAGTTAGCATCACAAGAAGTTTAAAGATATGCAGTCGAAAACGGGTCATTAGTAGGTGCATAGTTAAGGGGACACACTACTTAATTAGGCATTAATGGACATGTATCTAATTAAGTAGTGTGTCCCCTTAATGTGCCTTAATGTGTAATAAGCCCAGGACTCTTATCAGCCGGATATCGAATGGTATTCGTAAGGAGAATGTTACGGGTTGCGGTCTAACGCTAACCTACCGCGAAAAAAAGACACAAGTCAAAGAAATATTATGAAACCCCATATCGATCAAACAATAACGAAAGATTATCTCCCGGCACATCTTGATATAAATGATGAATTCAAGTCAGCATTTGATCTTATGGAGCATACCAAGGAATGCCTTTTTATCACAGGTAAGGCGGGTACCGGTAAATCGACCCTTCTAAAATATTTCAAGCCCAATACGGGTAAAAAGATAATCGTGTTAGCCCCTACGGGTGTTGCGGCCATTAATGTAGGTGGCCAGACTATCCATTCCTTCTTTAGGCTCCCTCCAAAGATCATTCAAAAGGATACCATAAAACGCCTTAGGGACAAGAGCTTGATCAAGAATCTCGATATGGTAATAATAGACGAGGTATCGATGGTTCGCTCAGACCTTATGGATGGGATCGACTATGCATTACGCTTAAACCGCGGTAAAATGAAGACACCGTTTGGTGGAGTCCAAATGGTATTTTTTGGAGATCTTTTCCAGCTAGCTCCTGTGGTCGAGAATGAAGCAAGGCAGCTTCTGGAAGAACGATATTCGAGCCCTTATTTTTTCAGCGCTAAAGTGTTTGACGATTGCCATATCCGGGCAATCGAGCTGTCGACTATATATAGACAAAAAGATACTTCGTTCATGGAGCTCTTAAACAAGGTCAGGAATAAAGAGCATACTAAAGAGGATCTGGGTACATTAAATAAGAGGGTCCGGGAAGATGCCACAGTTTCTAAAAAAGACTCGACGGTGATCCTGACAACGACGAACATCCTGGCAAGCACAATAAATCAGGATCGCTTATCAAAACTTTCCGGCAAAGAGATAACATATGAGGCTAAGGCATTCGGGAAATTCAAAGAGTCAACATATCCTACCGACGCATCCTTAAAACTCAAAAAGGGCGCGCAGGTAATATTGTTAAAAAATGATCCCGACAAAAGATGGGTGAATGGCACGCTTGCCAAAGTCATCGCTTTATCGAAAGATTCGATAGTCGTGGATATCAACGGGATTACATACGATGTCCCTGTCGTGAAGTGGCAAAAGATCGAGTATAGTTATAATGAGGCTGAAGATAAGATAGAAGCTGAGGTTGTGGGGGACTTCGCGCAATATCCCATAAAGCTGGCCTGGGCCATAACTATTCACAAGAGCCAGGGCCAGACATTCGACAAGGTTATAATCGACATGGGGCATGGCGCATTTACTCATGGTCAATTGTATGTCGCGCTTAGCAGGTGCACCTGCATGGACGGCATAAGACTTAAGCGGCCGGTGACCCACAGCGATATTATATTTGACCAACGTATTTATGAGTTCAATGACCGGTTTGCCAGTCTATTTTAAAAGGATCTATGAATACAACTCAGAAGATATTACGCGACACCAAATATTTAAAGACCGAAGCTGATGCTCTGAAGCTCGGAGAGAGTGAGGCGGAAGTATCTTTCGTCGGACGGTCTAATGTAGGCAAAAGCACTCTCATCAACGTTTTATGCCAAAGAAAGAAAATGGCACATGTCTCGCAGGTCCCGGGAAAGACAAGGACTATTAATGTGTACGAAGTCAAGCGCGGCCGTTGGATAGTTGACCTCCCTGGTTATGGGTATGCCATTGGGTCGAAACGCGATAAGGAACTATTAGGACCGATAATAGAAGGATATTTGAATAGCAGGGAGAAACTGCGCATGATATTTGTTATCGTCGATGTTGTTGCGTCCCCGGCAAAACTGGATCTTGCAATGATCGATTGGCTTAAGCATTACTCGCTTCCCTTTAGTATAGTTGTAAATAAGATCGACAAGATAGGGTCTTTGAAACTTGACCAGAGAAAAAAAGATATTGTCGACAAACTTTCCGCTAGTGCTTATGATATTTTCTGGATTAGCTCAAAAAAGAAAATCGGGATTATAGACCTACAGAATATGGTTACTAAATTATTGGACATAAGATGTCCATAGTAGAGCCCGTTATCAGACCACCCGCAGAAGCGGATAGCTTTCTTTTGCAGGTAACACTTGGATGCTCATCTGATAGTTGTAGTTTTTGCGGAGCATATAAGAGAAAAACTTTTTGTGTTAAAGACCGAGAAGAAATAACGGCGGATATAAATTGGCACGCATGCAGAGATCAATACGCACGGCGTGTTTTTCTTATGGATGGCGATGCCCTTGTTTTGGCCAACAGTAAGCTTGTTCCTATCTTAGAAGAACTGGATGCCGCCTTTCCTCGCTTAACCCGCATTTCAAGTTATGCGAACGGCTCTAACATCACAAGAAAAAATGATTATGAATTAGAAGAGTTATATAAGCACAAGCTAAGTCTCATTTATATGGGGCTTGAAAGTGGTAATCAGGCCGTGCTTGATCGGTGTGGAAAATCTTCAAGCGCTGAGGAGATGATTGAGGCGGTCAACAAAGCGGCCAAGGTCCATATTAAATCTTCTGTGATTGTTTTGTTGGGGTTGGGTGGTAAGAAGCATTCTGAGGAACACGTCAAAGACACCGCAGAAGCATTAAACAGGATGCAGCCAAGATATCTTTCTTTCCTTTCTCTAATGGTGATTCCTAAAACGCCGTTGGCGGAAGAGGTCAGAAGGGGGAAATTTAAGGAACTGAATTCTTCGGAGTTGCTGAAGGAGTCTTATGATATTATAAAGGGACTGAATCTTAAGAGAACTATATTTCGATCAAATCATGCTTCAAATTATCTTGCGTTAGAAGGGGTATTTCCAAAAGGCAAAATGAAGCTGTTAAATACCCTGGAGTCCGCCATTGATGGCGAGATAAAGCTGAAACCGGAGATCTTAAGAGGCCTGTAGTAAAAATGGCCTCTTTTCGCGGTCCTACGCGAGGAATAACTCTCTAGCAGCCCCCTTGCAATGAATAAGATTGTAAAGGTGCTTTTTTTGTGTTAAAGTGATTTGGTAGTTAAAGAAAGAAGGTGTAGCATGGATCAGAACCCTGAAGATGACGATCAGATAGATATAACCGAACTCTTTTATCAGTTAAATCAGAGATTGAGCGTTATTGAGAAAAAGATAGATACACTGATTAGCAAGCCACCAGCTTCTAAAGACTCTTTTCGAAGTTTTGATAATTCCAAGCGCCGTGATAACAATAGGGATAGTAATTTTCATGAGGAGAAAAGTTTTACCCGTGTTGTCTGCTCAAAATGCGCTAAGGAATGTGAAATCCCTTTTAAGCCAACTGGTAATCGACCAGTATTCTGCAAGGAATGCTTTTCAAAGAATGATAGAAAGGACTCTTTTGGCGCTAAGCGCGACAATAGATCTAAAGAGAGAAGCTTTTCAAGAAGAGATAGTTCCGAGAGTTTTAAGTTTGGAAAAAAGAGTAAAACATCTGGTAAGAGTTTTGATAAAAAGAAGAAGTCAACCTCAGTTCGTAGAAAAAAGCGTATTTAATCTTTAATATATATTAAGGGGACACACTACTTAATTAGGCATTACTTAAACTAAAAGTCTGCTTAACTGCAGACAAGGAGGTAGCATGGGATTTGGACAAGGTGATGGATACGACAGAGGTCCGCGAGAGATGCACAAGGCGATTTGCGAAGAATGCAAGAAGGAATGTGAAGTTCCTTTTAAACCTAGCGGAGACCGTCCCGTATACTGCAAGGATTGCTTTTCAAAGCGCAAGAACGAAAATCGTTAAAAGCGAATAGTTAAGGGGACACACTACTTAATTAGGCATCAATGGGACACGCATCTAATTAAGTAGTGTGTCCCATTAACTATATAACTATATGTAGTAACGTAGTCTTTTATCTCTGAAAAACTTTCCTTTAAAATTCCAAGCCTCACTTATCTCTTTATCTCTAGTAACCGAAACATATTGACAGAGATAGTTTCTTCGTGATATTATATAGCCAAGTTGCTATATAGATAAAGGAGCGGTTATGCAAGATCTTGAGCATATATTAAAGGCATGTGCAGATAAAAATAGGATCAGAATTTTAAAACTGCTTGAGAAAAAAAATCTTTGTGTCTGCGAAATAGCTTTCGTATTGGGAATAACGCAGCCAAGTGTCTCGCGCCATCTAAAAAAACTAAGGAAAGCCGGCCTTATTGAGGCAAAGCAGGATAGCTTTTGGACAAACTATATACTTAAGCCAAAAAACTCATACGCCAGCAACATTTCGCCTCTTATGAGAAAGTGGCTTAAGAATGACAATGTTATTAAAAAGGACATTGCTAAACTAAAGAAAGCCAACAGAGAAAAACTCTGTTGTACCAAAATAATATGAAAGAGCGGAAGAAATTATTTTTAATGTTGGCAGCATTTTTAGCGTGTTTTTACCTTCCGGTAGAACTTTTGCCTTTTAGGAATCCGGTATTTGAGGCATTGGCTCTTGTAAGATGGTACGCAAGAGAACATGTTTTGCTTTGCTTGGTCCCAGCCTTTTTTATTGCAGGTGCTATTTCGGTCTTCGTAAGTCAGGCATCTGTTATTAAATATTTCGGAGCAAAGGCAAATAAGTTTCTTGCCTATAGCGTTGCTTCTATTTCAGGTACAATACTCGCTGTGTGTTCTTGCACAGTCCTTCCATTATTTTCAGGAATATATAAAAGAGGTGCCGGATTAGGTCCTGCCACAGCATTTCTTTACTCAGGCCCTGCAATTAATATATTGGCTATTATAATGACAGCTCGAATATTGGGGTGGGAACTTGGTCTTGCGAGGGCTATTGGTGCGATACTTTTTAGTGTGGTAATAGGCCTTCTCATGCATCTTATATTCATTAAAGAAGAGAGAGCAAGAACTGTCGCAGGGGATATGGTGTCAGGAGAGGAAGAAAAAGGAAGAACGCTTCTTCAAAATGGAATATATTTTGCTTCTATGGTTGGATTCTTAGTATTTGCTAATTGGGCAAAGCCGGATGGTCAAACAGGATTGTGGGCTTTTATTTATTTGATAAAATGGTATCTGTCCATAGGGTTTCTTGTTTCAATATGTGTTATGCTTATTAGATGGTTTAAGAAAGACGAGGTTACAAATTGGGTTTCCGCTTCCTGGACATTTGCAAAACAGATAATGCCTCTGCTTCTTGCCGGAGTAATTGTAGCCGGACTATTATTAGGTAGGCCGGATCATGAAGGTTTGATCCCTTCATGGATTATTGAGAAGTCTGTTGGCGGAAATTCACTGCTATCTAACTTTTTTGCTTCAATCGTTGGTGCTTTTATGTACTTCGCTACCCTTACAGAGGTGCCGATACTTCAGGGGCTTATCGGCGCAGGCATGGGAAAAGGCCCCGCACTTGCGCTTCTATTAGCTGGTCCTGCCTTGAGCTTGCCGAATATGATTGTTATAAGAGGTGTAATTGGGACAAAAAAGACAGTTGTTTATGTGAGCCTTGTAGTGATAATGGCTACTCTAAGCGGCATATTATTTGGAATGATAACAGGAGGCTTAAAATGAAGCTAGAAATACTCGGCATGGGTTGCCCTAAATGTAAATTGCTTTACGAGAACGCTAAAAAAGCTGTTTTAGAAAAAGGTTCTCAGGCGGAAGTCTTAAAAGTGGAAGATATGAATAAAATCACGGAATATGGTGTAATGATGACACCCGCTCTTGTTATAGATGGGGTCGTTAAAACGACCGGCAAGGTGCCGTCTCCCGAGGAGATAAAAAAATGGCTTTGATAAAACGCATCATATCTGTGTTTGCCATTTGTTTTTTTGCACTAAGTATATTTTTAGTTGTTCCAGGGGTTGCCTCAGAAAATAAAGTGATAGCATATTATTTTCACGGAAACTCTCGCTGTCCTACATGCCACAAGCTTGAGGAGTATTCAAAGGACGCTATCGATACTAACTTTAAAGATGAAATCGCTAAAGGTGTGCTTGAATTTCAAGTAATCAACGTAGATGAAAAAAGAAATGAGCATTTTGTAGATAAATACCAGCTTTACACAAAATCTCTTGTTGTATCAAAGATGAAAAATGGCGAAGAGGTAGACCATAAGAACCTTGACAAAATATGGGAGTATGTAAGAGATAAAGAGAGGTTCTATGATTACGTTACAAGCGAGATCAAGGCGTTTTTAAAGGATATGGGCAATGCTTGAGATTATTATAGTTTTCTCATCAGCTTTATGGCTTGGAATATTGACTTCGATCAGTCCTTGTCCGTTAGCTACGAATATAGCTGCTGTATCCTTTCTTTCAAAAAAGATCAATCATCCAAGATCCGTTCTCTTGGCAGGTGTTGCGTATACAGCCGGCAGAATGGCTGCATACGCTATATTAGGAGTTATTATAATAACATCACTTGCAAGCGTTCCTCTGGTAGCTAATTTCCTTCAAAAGTATATGAATAAGATCTTAGGCCCGTTACTGTTTGTTGTAGGGCTCTTTCTGTTGGATGTTATCCGATTTAATATACCCGGCCTTACATTGTCAAGACAAAAGCAAGAGTTTCTCGCTGAGAGCGGACTAAGAGGGTCTTTTGCGCTCGGTATTATCTTTGCGCTTGCATTCTGTCCGATATCTGCGGCACTTTTCTTTGGAAGTTTAATTCCATTGTCTTTAAATCGTTCTTACGGAGCTGCTTTACCTTTTATATATGGAATAGGTACGGGCCTACCGGTAATACTATTTGCCGCTGGTATAGCATTAGGAGTCGCGTCAGCAACTCACTGGTTTAATAAAATGGCTCAGCTTGAGCGATACACAAGAAAGATCACCGCTGTTATATTTATTATAGTGGGACTTTATTATATTTGGAATCACTTACTAGGCTTTTTTTGATCTTAAAAGAGGAGCACGTGAACGCAAGGGTTGAAAGAAATTTATCGATATTTGAAAAGTACCTAACAGCATGGGTAATCGGCTGCATAGTATCAGGAATTATATTCGGTAAACTTGCCCCCGGCATCGTTAAGTATCTCGATGGTCTGGCTATTTATGCTAATAAAGCTCCCGTTGTATCTATCCCTATCGCTACCTGTCTTTTCTTATGGAAGAACAGGGTTAATTCATATCTTAAATAATAGGGCAAGTGTCCTGTTTCGGTAATATTTGCTTGACAATTATTGGCTATATAGTTTACAATTCGGCATATCGTTGTATAATAACAGCTGTTTAATTTCGAGATAATTATAATGCAGATAATAAAAGATAAATTAACAATAGATGAACTTAAGAAAATAGCAAATGTTACCTTTGGTGACATGCTAAAAGCGGTAGTTGATGTTAATAGAGAGTTGCTAGCTATTGATGCTGAGCTTCATTCCGATCTCGAAGCATTGCTACTTGATGAAGGTTCGAAGCAAAGAGACCTCTGGGGCATTAATCTTTATCCGGACTTATCTGACGATGGCTTTATTGAGTTCGATTCAATGATAAATATGCGTCCATCGCAAGGCAATATGTCAAGAGGCGTAGATTCCAAAGAAATCCAAAACAAAATAATCAGTGTTGTAAATAAATGGATAAATAAATGAGCATACAACACAAAGACTTGGCCCAAGGTCGCTGGCAGAAGATGCCTTTTTTGGAGCAGATGTCTAATATTGGTAGTGAAATCCAGCGTGCAGTTAATTGGAAGAAGAAGAATAATATAGAATATTCTAACAAAGCTTCAGTGCGCGCTTTAGAACTCATTGATATAACATTAGATAATTTAAGCGGCTTCGCTCGTCTTAAAGAAATTTGTCGTTTAAGAGAAGCTGTTGTAGATTATTTCTTTTACTCAAATCAGTTTAAGTCTACAGACGGATCATGGGAAAGATATTTCCTGAGCTTTACTTACGCAGCGCGCAAACATACCTGATTTTTTAAATAGTCTGATAACTCAAAACCAGACATTTATCGTCTAACCTTCTTTTTTTACTTCCAGGTTATAGTTGGCTGATAATGTTACGTTATTCATGTTTATAAAGGTAAGTTTGCCTCCGAAGTCATAGCTTGATTGTGCTGGTTCAAAGCCAGTTGTCTGAAATGATCCCCCGCCTCCGGTGAATGTGTAGGTTGATTGCTGCGCGTCACCTATCCAGTCGTAGAGCCATTTAAACCTTATCTCTGGTATCAGGGTGTAGCTCGCGTGTTTAGTCGGATACGCGAATCTAATCCCAAGTCCTGTTTTATTTTATAATATCATGGTTCACTGCTATATGCCCTGTGCGTTATATGGCAATACATGAGGTTGTGTGATACAATATATCCTATATGAAAGATTTTCTACCGATATCGCAAGAAGACTTAAAAAGGCGGGGCTGGAGCGAGCTTGATATCATACTTGTGACCGGTGATGCCTATGTTGACCACTCTTCGTATGGCGTTGCGCTTATAGGCCGGGTGCTAGAGAGCGCCGGGTTTAAGGTCGGCATCATAGCGCAACCGGACCGGTATACGCTCGATGATTTTAAGATATTGGGCCGGCCGAAGCTATTTTTTGGTGTGACGGCAGGAAATATTGATTCCATGCTTGCTAAATACACCGCGAATAAAAAAATCCGCAATGTGGATGACTATTCACCTGGAGGGCAAGCGCTTCTTAGGCCCGAAAGGGCAAGCATCGTATACACGAATAAATTACAGGAGGCGTTTAAGGGCGTTCCTATTGTCCTCGGAGGCATAGAGGCAAGCATGAGGCGGCTGGCTCACTATGATTACTGGTCAGACAAGGTGAGGCGTTCACTGCTTCTGGATTCAAAAGCCGACATACTTGTTTATGGAATGGGTGAGAAACAGATTTTAGAGATAGCTCATCGCCTAAAAGACTCAGCTGGTATAACCGACCTGGGAAATATTAACGGTACGGTTATCGCTCGAAAGTCTTTAGATGGACTTAAGAATTATGTTTTGATCCCTTCTTTTGAGGAGATTGCCCGGGATAAGGATGCTTTTAATACTGCCTGTAAGGACATCTATTCTGAATCTGATCCGATTTCCGGTAGGGCGGTTGCACAAAAGAGTGGTGACAGATTCCTTGTACAGTACCCCCTTGCGCAACCCCTTACCACGGAAGAGATGGACAGGATATATGCGCTACCTTATATGCGGAATTGGCATCCTTCATACGATAAAGAGGGTGGCGTTTTGGGGTTCGAGACAGTGAGGAATTCGATTACTTCCCATCGTGGATGCTTAGGCGGATGTAGCTTTTGCTCTTTACATCTGCATCAGGGCAGAATTATACAGAGCCGCAGTATCGAGTCGATAACCACGGAAATAGCCGCGATTGCCGAAGATAAAAAATTCAGGGGTACGATCACCGACATAGGTGGCCCGTCGGCAAATATGTATATGGCGCTATGCCCTTCATGGAAAAAAACAGGCGCGTGTCGCACGAAGCGATGCCTTTTACCTGAAAAATGCAAAGATCTTGACCTGGGCTACAATCATTCGATTCGCCTCTGGAATGAATTAAAAAAGATGCCTAGAGTAAAACATGTATTTGTCGGAAGCGGTGTTCGCTACGATTTATTAGTTGATCATTATTCGGATAGATATCTGCATGAATTGTGTAGCTCCCACATAAGCGGACAGCTGAAAGTTGCTCCGGAACATTGTGCAGGTTCAGTACTTGAGCTTATGAACAAGCCTCAATTTAAGCTATATGAAAAATTTATTGATAGGTTTAAAGCGGTTAATAAGGGATTAGGCAAAAAGCAGTACCTTGTGAATTATTTTATCGCAGGCCATCCCGGAGCACGCCTGGAAGATGCCCTTGAGCTTGCGCTATACCTGGTAAAGAACCATATTCATCCTGAGCAGGTTCAGGACTATATCCCTCTGCCCATGACTTTGTCAGCCTCTATGTATTATACAGAGAAAAATCCGCTTACCGATAAGAACGTATATGTAGCCAAGACACAGAGTGAGAGGACAATGCAAAGGGCTTTATTGCAATACAACAATCCGCAGAACAGGAAACATATACTTAGAGCCCTTAAGATACTCGGGAAAGAGGACTTAAATAATTTTTTTTACTGATAATTTAGATGAATACAAAGTTATCGCTTTGTTAAGAGAAAGCTCTGCAACAATAAACATGACATATACCCTTAATAAAATATTAAACAATAAGAATAGGATAAAAAGAGAGGCTGGCCTTGCTCTCTTTTTGTTTCTTTTTATAAGTATAGTAGGTTCAGCCTTTGCGCGGGATATAGTATTGTCTGAGCAAGAGGTCACAGAGATAGGTAATAAGGTGTTCATGAATGAATGCTCTTTGCGGGAGGATCGCTTAATTCAATGGAATATTGGCGAGGATTTTCTCTCCTGCGGAATAGGGCATTTTATATGGTATCCTAAAGGATATAAGGGGCCTTTTAATGAAAGCTTTCCCGAGTTTTTAAATTACTTAAAAGCGCAGGATGTTGATATACCCGAATGGCTTTATGCATCATCAGCGTCATCATGCCCCTGGGTATCGCGGGATGATTTTATCAATAACCACGGCGATATAAGGATAAAGCAATTGCAGGACTTTCTAACAGCTACCAAGCAGCTGCAGGCAAGATTTATTGTAAGGCGCTTAAATGGCGCCTTGGAGTTAATGCTTGAAAGCGCACCGGAAAAAGATAGAGCATTAATAAAAAGCAGGTTTGAGCGCATCGCCGCTACTCCATATGGCGTGTACGCGCTTGCTGATTACATAAATTTTAAAGGATTGGGCATATTGTCATCAGAACAATATAATGGTAAAGGCTGGGGGCTTCTTCAGGTACTTATTGCAATGAAAGACGAGGATAAACGGTCTGACCCGCTCTTGGAATTTGCCACAGCTGCTAATATTATTCTTATAAATCGTGTAGAAAATGCACCAGTTGAACGTAATGAAGAGAGATGGTTGCCCGGATGGAAAAATAGGGTTAATTCATATCTTAAATAATAGGGCAAGCATTCTGTTATGGTAATACTTGCCTTGTGATATAATTTACTAAATAAAACTTGTTGCAGGTGGCCATTGTTTAAGGTATACTTGTGCTATGAAAAGGAGGTGCACCATGAAGCAGGTATTAAAGATGTTTGTACCGATTGTTCTGGTAGGGCTGATGATCGCCGGCTGTGGCAACAAAGTGAGAGCAGATAAGCCTATATCCGAGGTAAAGAGTGAGGTTAAGGCAATGTCTGTAGAGCAATTAAAAACTACGATAGCGAAGTATAAAGAAGTTATCCAGTCTAAAAAAACCGAGATAAATCAATTAACCGCAAAGCTTAAGAAAATACCGGTAGCTCAGATGATGGGTGAAGAAGCCGGCAAGATTAAAACGGAAATACAGAATATAACCACATCTGTAAGGGCCTTGACCAGAATATTAAATGTTTATTCACAGGCGCTTAGGAGTAAATAACTAATTCATTATTTAGGTGATTTGCTAAACGAATGAGCTAGATATAAACAGGCCCTCTCATTATTTTTTGATGCAGAGGGCTTGTTATTTTGGTATACTAATGCAAAAAAGGAGTAGTTCGGATGAAGATATTTCTTATCGTAACTGCGATATGCCTGACAGCGATAAACGTGTGTGCCGAGACAGATATAGCACAGAAGCCAGGCTCATCAGAAGCAATAAAACTTCTAGAAGCGCAGACAGACGGGGGCAAACCATTAATGCAGGCGCTTAAAGATAGGAGATCTAGCCGAACATTCAGCGACAAGGAGATATCGGATCAGATACTATCCAACCTATTGTGGGCAGGTTTCGGTATAAATAGGCCTGATTCAGGGTTGCGTACAGCCCCCTCAGCCCGCAACATGCAGGAGATAGATATATATGTAGCTATGAAAAAGGGGCTCTATATTTATGAACCAAAGCAACACGTGTTAAAATTGGTGCTAAGAGAAGATATCCGCGCTATAACAGGCAAGCAGGATTTTGTAGCCGTAGCGCCATTGAATCTTATATATGTGGCGGATTATTCCAGGATGGATAAAACAAGTACGGACAAAGAATTCTACTCCGCTGCGGATACCGGATTTATTTCACAGAACGTATATCTGTATTGCGCGTCAGAAAACTTGGCAACAGTTATACGTGGTTGGGTTGATAAGGAAGCACTTGCCAAGGCGATGAATCTTGACCCTGAGCAGAGGATAATTCTTGCTCAGACAGTTGGGTATGAGAAATAGGATAAATATTATGGATCGCTTGATTAACATAGAATCGAATAAGGATATTCCAAAAAAGTATCAAAATACACCTATCGGCCTTTTACTCGAATATCATAATATGGGAAAGTCATACGATACTTATTCCAGTGCCCAGCTTCTTGTTGGTATGTGTATGGATAATCGTAAGCATCTTCATATCCCTGATAATTTTGCTTATATTATACGTGCAGGTGGAGCTAATATGAGGCATAGCGAATTTAAGGTATCATACGCTATATCCGTCGGTCAGGTAAGGCATATCGCCTTAATAGGGCATACCAAATGCGGTATGGTTGACCTAGTATCGCGCAGAGAAGAGTTTATAGAAGGACTGGTCCAAGGAGCCGGATGGACAAAACAGACAGCAGAGGAGCATTTCGACAATTTTGCTCCAATGTTCGAGATAGGCGACGAGATAGATTTTATTGTAAGTGAGGTAAGACGATTAAGGCAGCGATATCCAAAAATAGTAATAGCACCCCTTATGTATCGTGTAGAAGACAACCTTCTTTATATAATACAATAGCAGCAAGGGCCTTAATGAGTTTTATCATTATATATAGAAAAACCCGATTTTGTTAAAAGCGCGGCATTTTAAGTTGTCTTGACATGCATATCACTCTTTT
>Ga0222665_1000835_pt1 | contig 16538 bp, 21 predicted proteins | sample AntAcemetagen653_FD_179853 | JGI IMG/M metagenome (GOLD analysis project Ga0222665, IMG submission 179853) | Saline water microbial communities from Ace Lake, Antarctica - #653 | ecosystem: Environmental > Aquatic > Non-marine Saline and Alkaline > Saline | place: Antarctica: Ace Lake...
CCACGGACGGTATCCCTCATATATCATAGGGACAGAAGGACTTATGAGGAAATCAGCCTGTCGGAAAATAAGAGGATATTGTATGGAATATACCTCCAATGTACTACTTTATATCTGTGGATTCCTTCTTCCTGTCGGATATATACAGGATATTGCATAAGGAGACCTTCCTATGCACTTATTTCTAAGGCTTAGAGCCTACGGATTCCCTCACGGAATCATTGATTCCTGCCTATACAGAAATTTAGCCAGCGGACTAGGTATTATACTTCGGATGGAATAGGTATTGACAACTTCTCTCCTCTATGATATAATGAAGTTAATGATTATTTATTGAAGCAGAAGAAGCAAACATAACAAGGAGGTAGAATATGAGATATTAAATAACACCTTATATAATGATAATATAATATAATTTGATATACATCATAAGTCGGGATTGGGAGACTAATCCCGACTGCCCCTAACGAAAGGTGGAGTAAAATGGAGTTTAATGCGGATTTAGATATACTTAATTTTTTATATGCGATTGTTGATGATGGACTTCAAACTGTTATAGCTAACTATGATAAAAAGGACATTGAAAGATTAATAACATTAACAGAGGATACAGCACTTAAAACTGCTTTAACTGGATTTTGTAGACATTTTGATGAAGCAAAGGAAATATATAGTATATTTAATATACTAGAAGATTTAGCATTGAATAAATATAAGTTATAGAATGCCAGCCGGCTAATAGGAAGTGGCATATTATGAAGGAATAGGATCCCAAGGCTTGATTAAACCTACGGAGCCTACGGATTAAGTGTGCCTTACGCCAACGGACTGTGATGCCTTACATCCCTGAATCCTCTAACATACTGAATCCATTACGTTTACAACGGATGGAATAGATTTGACAAACCGAATCCACTAATGTATAATAGTATTAGGTAGAAAATTACTTCTACTCAAACAAGAGGGGGCGGAAATGGGTATCAGAAATATACTGTTAGGTTTAATTGAGAATGAAGCAGAAGTGGAAATTAAAAATGAAGTTGAAGCAGTGGACTTTGATAGTGAATTAGAGTATATGCATACCCAAGAAGATGCAAAGGAAAATGGTCTGGTAGTAGAAAGAAAAAGATTACTTCACATTTAAACGGAAGAAGATTGCTATGAAAGATTATAAAGTAATTATTAACGGAAGAAAAGAAATTAAAAACAAAGCATTAACTATGAATGAAACAGAAGTAATCAAGCAGAGGATATATAAACTTTTATATATAATTAATCAATCTCAAAGACTATTCATATAAACAAATTATAGATAGGATATATGCCGGAGAATGAGAGTAGGCTATATTACTAAGGATTGTGTTCCTGTGGCGTTGGATTCATATTGGGATGGAATAGGATTAGGAGCCAACGGATTAGGATTTAAAGCCTGCGGACTGGATTCCTTTATAACCTATTGAGTCCTTTGTATTTAAGTGGAGAAAATAGTTCTTGACATTGAGCTTCCGTTATGGTATAGTAGTATTAGGTAGAAAATAAATTCTACTCTGACGAAGGGGGTTGTTATGGGTAATAGTTATTATTTAATACTAGGGGTTGACATTGAAGATGTTGACAAGGTGACTGTTTTAAAGACTATACTCGACAAAGACGAAGCACTTCTCGAATATGAACGTATTAAAGCTGAACGAGTTGCAACCATTGGTGAAATGTTCAAAGACGAAACAGACCAGAAACTATATGATGTAGAATTACTTGAGGTTAGAGAAGTAAAATAATTAACTAAGAGATAAGAGATAAAACTCTTATCTCTTTTGTTACATAGGAATGGAGCCCAAGGAAAGGAATCCATATGGAAAGGGATCCATGCCTGAGGATAGGAAAGTGGATATGGGCTGTATTAAGAGTCCTTTGGTTATCTCTGAAGGGATCCATGCCTGAGGATAGGAAATTGCATATGGTCTGAATCCAGAAATCCATAGGCTAAGGATCCTTGCCTGTCGGAGCCGGCTCCTATATTGACTTATATTGAACGGATTTTAAGCGGAAAATTATGCCAACGGATTTCCTGCCTATTGTGTATGTCCGTTGTGTATCTATTAGGTGTAGTTATTAGATGGTATTATTGAAACACAAAACAATTAAGCAAAACAAATAAACAAAAACAAAAACCGAAACAACAAATAATATAAATTCAATATTTTCTTTTAACATTATAAACCTCTTTCATTATTTTAATTTAAATTGAAAAGGGTATAACTCAAAAGATTAAATATCATTTAACTAACTTTTTATTTTTTAGCTTTGACTAACTTCTTGACTTTTGACTTCTTAACTACTTTTTTTATTGTCTTGCTCTTGGTTGTCTTGCTCTTGGTTGTTTTCTTATTCTTAACAGCGTCAATTTTTCTTTTGGTAGCTACTGCATTATAAGTTAACTCTGGTTTGCTAACAAATTCAATCAAGCTGTTATGTATAGTCTGGTAACCAGTATTAGAACTAACACCCGATTTTTTACTTTTGCTGTCATACTTCATAGCTTGAACTAAACCCGATTTAGCGAGTGTTTTTCTTAACTCTTTATAATCTTTATTAGCTTTATAAAAAGCAATTAACTTTTTGTCTAGTTTAGCTTTCAATTTTAACTCTGGTCTTAACATAAATAAACTTTGACCGATTTTTTTTATCTCAACCCTTTTTGATACTCGCATTATAAACCCCTTTTAAATTGTATTTTAAGCTATACCCTAATTTTTTTATTTTAGGTTATGTAGTAAAATATTTAAACAATCAAAATTTAAGTGTGGTATAAGTGCTGTTTATTTATTACTACTTAAAAACTATTAAAGAACTTCTCAACCTCTATTATAATTATACCATACTATAATATAAAGTCAAGCAAAAACCGAAGGTTTTTTTGTAGCTCAAAACCGAAGTACTTTTTTATGATATACTATATATACCTAATTAAAATGTATACTAATCATACACAACATACATACACAACATAGGTGGGGTCTTTTTTAGCACACGATATAGACACACTATATAAGGCTCCACTGTCCATCCACGACATTTAGGACAAAACCCCTATCTCCTCGCTTCCAGTTCCAAGCATCCTTTATGCTTTCCACTTGAAATCTTAGCTTCGCTTTTATGCTTTCGCATATTATCCCCCTCTGTTCTTTATATATACTTTGTAAATGCCTCATTTACGATAAGCTATAACCAAAACCTGACCCTGTGGCAGGTAGGTAAGGTTTGGTTTAGCATATGGTCTGACATCTTTATGTCAGGACCCCTCTAGGAATTACTAGGATTACTTCTACAAGGCTTTTGTTGTTATTATGACCCATTAGAAACACCCAACCCTTTGTCGCTTAGGCTGAAGCCTACGGGGGTTGGTGTTGTTGTTGTTTCTATGAAGGAAATTTGGAGCTTTTAATAGGATGATTGGAGTTTAGTGGAGTTTTTTTGGAATAATAATTGCCTTTACGTGTTATTATTCTATATTATATTATATAAAATAAATAAGTTATTATAAGCGTTTGATTTATGTAAATATTAATTTAAAAACAAAGGCAAATTATGTATAATGTAAATGAAGATGAGATTAAACGTAGGTTTAATAAAATAAAGAAGTTAAAACAATATCAAAAAAAAGATGATGCTGAAGTGATGAAAATCGCTGAAGGATTGGTTATAAAGTCTAAAAAACGAGAAGATTTAAACGTAACTGATTTATTTGTAGATAATAAAGAACAAAAGCTCGCCAAAGAATTATTAGATAAATATCTAAAAGATTACACTATAGAAACGGTTTCAGACAGGAATCTTCTAAAACAGTTAATTTATTTAGAAGTCTTAAATACTAGGCTTCAATTTAAATTAAATGACTATAGTAAAGATGAGTTTGATGAAGACGGCAAGAAACTACCTAAGTATAATGATGACAAAGACTTAGTGAAAGTTATAGATGTAGTTCATAAGAATTTATCTCAAATCATAAATTTAAAATCTCAATTAGGAATAATAGGTTCACAGAAAAAAGAAGATGATTCAGATGTTTTAAATACTCTGAAAAAGAAATTTAAAAACTATCTTAAAGAAAATCAGGCTTCTAGAACAATTATTTGTCCTTATTGTAGTCAAATGGTTCTGTTAAAAATAAGAACTACTGCCTATGATGCACAGAAACATCCCTATTTTAGAGATAGAATATTATATAACGACCATTTAGTGAACTTAGTAATGAAAGGTACATTGACTAAAGAAGATGTGGCTAAAATACTAGAATGTTCACCTGATTATGTGGATTGGTTAATTACTAAATGGAAAATTAAGCCAAAGCAAATTGTTGCATTGGATACAGTGAATACTGAAATAGAAGAAATTAAAAATAAAGAGAAATCTAAACCTATAGAGAAAATAAGTGGTAATGAATAATGATAACAACACTATCAGAAGAAGAACTAGAGTTTATGGAGTGTTTTTATGACCCCATAGCTTTATCAGAGTGTTTGTTTGGTGATGTAGACAACTTAGGTATGTTTTATCCTGAAAGAACATCTCATGTTCGTTTAGGACAAATATCATTACTCTCTTTTGAATACCTATTAGATGATAAGAATCCGAAATTAACAGAAAAAGAAAACTTTAAATTACGTGAAGGTGCAGGATCCACACATGTATTTGGTGGAAGGAAATTTGGTAAAAGTCTTTATGTTTTGATTATAGATTTAATGGTTTCTATGGTATTGCTTGATGGAGAAAGTGCAGGATTTACTTCTTTAGATGCTATTCATATTAGAGGAGTTTTAGATGTTATAGTTAGAGCTTTAGAAAATCATAAGTTCTATCAACTTTTAGAACCTAAGATTACTAGAAGTCCTACTTATAATGTTTTTTTAAATAACGGATATCATTTAATTAGTGTGAATATGAATTTACATTCAAATCAGCCAGGAAATGCTTTTTTTCAGAAGCATTTTAGGAGATTATATATAGAAGAAGGTAGTTTTGAATCTGAAGTTGTTTTTAATAAAAGACAAGATTCAATTTCTGAAGATGGTTGTGTGATTCGCAATTCAGGGATGACCAATTTTACTAAATATAGTCCAGCAGGAAAAGTTTTCTATGATATTTCAGAAAAACCTAAAGTAATTAATTTACCTCAATACATTAATCCTAAATGGGGTAAAAAAGAAAAGATTAAAATGATGAAGAAGTATGGAGGAGAATCTTCACTTGGATATAGAATTTTCGTAAAAGGAGAAGTAGTTGAGGAAGGTGTTTCTGCTTTGGATATGGAAAGAGTTAGAGAAAATTATTCTGACGAAAAGAAATTAAAACGAATTGAAATAAATAAAGACAATATAAATAATTTAAAAAATATATTGTTTCTTGATAGACCTAAAAATTCAGAGATGTTGTTTGTTGATGCAGATATAGGTGAAACTGCTCCTACTGAAATAATAATTATATCAAAAGTAAATGAAAAATATAGATATTTATATAATATAACGGCTTATAATTTAACTGATAAAGAGCAAGTAGAACTTTTTAGCTATATTATTAGTCAAACAAAAGCAGATGTTGTCGGTTTAGATACTACGGATGGGTTAGGAAGAGCAATATTTAGGGCTTTAGAACCTATGTTTCCTGAAATAGCTTTTTGTTGGTGTTCTTTTAATGAAAAGATAGCAGTTGATTTTGAAAGAAATGACAACAATAAAATATTATTTAAGAATGGACAGCTTGCTTATAAAGAAGAATATGTATCTGAATGGTCTTTTATGAGACTTAGAGAATTATTTTATAAAGAAGTAATGATGATACCTGTCGATTTTAAATTAGACGAACAATTAAACTCAATTATAGCAATTCAAGGCGCTACTAGAATTACTTATCCTTGTGTAGCAAGTGAAGACCATTTATATGCAGCCTTCCTAGTTTTTGCTATATCACAATGGTATATAGAATTTAATTTAATTAAACCTAAAAATAGAAAAACTTTCTGTAAGAGAGGAATTTAAAAGGAGTAACAAATGGCGATAAAAAATATGAGTCCAATACTGACTTGGGTTAATGATTTAATCCAATTATTTTCTCAAGACGTAATTACAACTCCTTCGACTTATAAAGAACAGGTAAATGCAGTAAAAGGCGTATTAAGTGAAGATATATCTGGCTTTGTAAGTACTATTCTTGATTTTTCAGTTAATTGTAGTAATGTTAATTATAAATTAGAAACAAATGACGATAAGAAAACAGAATATTTTAATAAATTTTTAAAAGATATTAATTCGGATTTAAGAGGAATTATACCTACAGGAATTAATGCATTAGCCAAAGAGTATTTTAGAGAAAGATGGAAGAGTTCCTCATTTTTAATACTTAGAGTTTTATGGGGTAAAAAAGATGGAGTAAATATACCTAAAAAACTATGGTTTGTAGATGGAAAAGATATAGAAATAAGTGAAAATAAAAATACCAAAGTTATAGGAAATAAAAAATATTATTTAAGAATTAATCAAGGCGAAGATGATAAAGGCAGAAAGCTTTTACCTAGATATGGAAATGAAAGCATTTATATACAAAAACCATATTCTACTTGGTCTGAAGATTATACTGTTCCATATGTAATTCAAAAAGGAATTTATAAGAATTTAAAATTCTTAGAACTATTAGAAACAAAGGGTGAATATGTAGTAGCTAAAGCGTTGGAGTACTTAGGTTTACTTAAAAAAGGTACTGAAGGTATGGCAACTACTCAAAATCCTGATTTTATCTATAGTGAAGATGATTTAAAGAAAATTAAAGATGATTTTACTAGGTTTGCAAGTGATAGAAAATTAGGACAAGGGTTATCTACCTATACTACTAATTTTGATACTTCATATGAACATATTATACCTGATTATAAAAAAGCTATTTCACATGAATTATTTATTGCTGTAGAAAAAAGATTGTTGTCTGGATTAGGACTAGTAGATGTTTTACAAGGTGTTTCTAGCACTCGTAAAGAATCAGTATTAAGTCCTAGACCTTTTATTAGTGAAGTAGAATCTGGTATTTCTGATTTTAAAGAATTAATGTTAGAAGTTGTTAGAGAAATGATAGACAAAAATAAAGAGTTATCTGTTTCAACAGTTAGTTTCTCAAATTCTCCTATCAAAGCATTTTTAAGTGATGATATGAAATCATTATTAAGAAGTGTTTATGATAGAGGTAATTTATCAAGAAAGAGTTTCATAGAAGATGTTGCCGGATTTGATTATGATGTTGAACTTAATCGTATTAAACATGAAAAAGAAAGTGGTGAAGCAGAGGCATTATTCCCTCCTGTTATTACTAATATAGAGAAGGATATAGAACCTTCTGAACCAAATGATAATGTTCCTGATGATAAAAAGAGTGTAGAGAAAAAGAATTATACGGTTTCTTTAGCTACTTTACCAGATAAAGTCAAAAAATCAATGACTAAAGAATTACAGCAAATATGGATACAATCATTTAATGGTTCATTAGAAAGCTATACTAAAGAACAAGCTAATAAAATAGCTTGGGCTACTATTAAGAAAATATCTAAAAAAGATAAGAATGGCAAATTGAAGAAAATATAAAATATTAGAGGATAGGAGAAATAATATATGTCGCAAGCAATTAAATTTTTAAAAGATTTTACATATAACGCTAAATATGAATTTCTTGAACTAGCAAAAGACAAAACTGAATTAGAAGAAGTAGCAGGAAAAGCAAGAATTGTATTACCTAATTATGATTTATCAATATTTAAGTGTATATATGCTTATGTTGATAGACAAAATTTAAATGGATGTACATTACCACGTGAGCAAATAGAATCTGTACTTGGTACTTTAATAGGAAAAGCAATAGACTTTGACCATTTAAGGAAAAAAGTAGTTGGACATTGGATTGACATAAAAATAGAAGGTGATAAAATAATTGCCTATGGTGCTTTCTTTAAGGGTAACTTTCAGGAAGACTATGAATTAGTTAAATCTATGTTTGAAGAAGGAACAGTTGCTATTTCTTTTGAAGCATATGGTAGAAAAGATGGAACTGAAGATTCATATGATTTATTAGATGTAGAGTTTTCCGGTGGAGCATTATTAATTAAAACAAGTCCTGCATTTCCAGGCACTCAAGTGGAAGAAATGGCAAATAAAACTAGGGTTCTAGAACTAGCAAGTACTATGACAGAGCCGAAGTCTTATTTACATACTGCTACAGAAAAAAAAGAATTAGAGAAATCTAAATTAGATACATATGATACTAATTATATCGTTCAAGTAGTTAATGATACTAAATGTCCAATTTGTAAAAGTACTTATTGGTATGAAATTAAATCAATTAATTATAGAACAAGTAAAGTTTCAGTAAAATGTTTTGGTTGTAATTCAGACCTTACATTCGATTTAAAACCCACAATAACCGTTAATAAAGAAGGTGTAATAGCCACAACGGACGAAATTATAGACAAAGGAGGAAACATAAACATGGATATCAAAGAGTTAGAAGCAAAAATTAAAGAAGTTTCTGCCCAACTAGACGAGAGTAATGCTAAGATAGTCACACTTACTTCAGAAAATGAAGCTAATGTTGCTAAAATTGCAGAATTTGAATCTAAAAAAGGTGAAGATGAAGCAACTTCAGTTGAGGAATTAACAGCTAAACTTGAAGAACAAAAGAAAGAAAGTCTTGCTAAAGATGAAAAAATAAATGAATTAGCTGAAGAAGTTAAGACATTTAAAGAAGCCGATGAAGCTAGAAGTGAAGAAGCTAAAGCTACTAAATTAGCAGAACGTAAAGCTAAATTAGGTGAAGAATATTCTAAAGATTTAACTGATGAGCAGATTTTAAATGATGCAGATTATAAGATAGCTACATTAACAAAACAAGTTGCTCTATTAAAAGAAGGTAAATCACCTGAAGAAATAGAAAAAGCACAAGTTTTGGAAACAGGAACCAAACCAATAGATAAAGGCAATGATAAGATTAGTAAACTAGCCACTGGAGTAAGAACTAAAGCTTGGGGTCCTGAAGACAAAAAAGAATAAATTAAAAATTTTTCAATAAGGAGGAAAATTCAATGAATAAAGATAACAAAGAAACAATGAAATATTCACAGATGGAGTTAGCTCGTATATTAGGCGAACCTGTTGACCCTCGCAAACCTTATCCTACAGTGGTAAGTAGCATTTGCGAAGTAGATTCAGCCGATCCTGATGAGTACGTATATTACTTTGATGTACTTGACGAGACTGACAAGGTTTATTTAATTGGTGGAAACGGTACTATCGTTCAAACAAACGTTAGACCAGATACACCAACTTTACTAACCTTTACAGACGTTGCATCTCCTGAATATTACATCACAATTACTGATTTAGCTTCTGCTAAAGAAAGAGTTATTGCTAGGAAAGTTAAAACTATCAATAGAGCCATTAATACTTACGAAACACAGTTAATAATGGACTTGGTAGCGGCTGCTGTTCCTGGAGCTAATAAATTCACTCTATCTGATTCTACGGAATCTGGATGTGACCATTTTGATTATTCACATTTAGTTACTATGATTGATAGTGTAATAGATTATGGAGATAGTTATACTCTTTTAGTTAGTTCTTCAATTGATAAAGATATTAAGCTATGGGATTGGCAGGATAATAAATATGCTTCTCTAGCTACAGCTCTAAAAGATTTAAATGTTGATATAGTTAGATATAATGCTAGTGTAACAATTGCAGATAGGACTTCTGGTACTTCTGGTGCTGAAGCTTCTGATTCTCCAGTTGGTAGCACAATGGCTTATCTAATCGCTAAAGATACTGAAGCTGGAAAACCATTACTATTCGTCAGAAAGAAATTAGACGATATAGCAATGTTAGGTGGAGTTATTAGTGATAAGGGCGATAAACCCGAAAGATTAATCTTTGCATCACCGAATCCTGTTAGTGTTGGGTCTGGTAATGCTAGATATTTAGCTATTGGTGTTACTGGTTATGAACAAATTGCCGGAGCTGTTATTAACAGTAAGGCATTAGCTCAATTTACAAGAGCTTAAAATATAGTTAATAATTAAGGGGAGTTAGTAATAGCTCCCCTTTAACCTTTAAGAAAGATATTATTTTGAGAGCAATACGAATTAAAACAAATAAAAAAAATATTATAGAGAATATATTCAATTTCTGTATTAACAGAACTGAATTATATTTTACTAAAGACAATAAAAGGGTTTTTATTGATTCTGAAAAACAATTGAAATACCTATTAAAAAATTCAAATCCATCTTTCCTGTGCTTAGAGGAGGGAGATATCCACGGTATTGTCTTGCTTTGGAAAGCAAAAGCAGATGATAAAGAAAGATATTATATTAAAATAGACGCAAGTAATGAAGAAGCAGCCGAATGTTTGATTACGGTTTTGCTTTGGAATACAGACAAAAAAGAGATATTTATAAAAATTAAAAAAGAGTCCTTTATAATTCCAATATTAAAATTAAAGGGATTTAAATTCTATCATGATAGAGGCAAAGAAATACTTTTAAGGAGAAAAACATATGTCCCTAACACTAACATCACTAGTAACAACCGTTAGATATCTAATCGGTGATATATCCTCTATTGAAAAAGATATATTTACTTATGGGTCTAGTGCAGTATTTACTCTATCAGAAGAAAATATTATAGCCATAAGTGCTGTAAGTGTAAATGATATTGAGAGTGGAGTAACATATACTTTTGATTCAGACACAAATAAAGTAACAATTACTTCTAGTATGACTTCAGGAGATACGGTTACTATAGATTATACTTATTATCCAAATTATTCTGCAAATGAAATAGAAAGTGCCATTAGGTCTTCTTTAGTTCATTTAAGTATAAATAATTTCTATGATTTTATAGTAGAAGAAGATGATGGAGTATATCCTGAACCAGATACTAGAGAAACAAATTTAATAGCTATGCTTACATCTATACTATTAGAACCTAATAACGTGTCATATTCTTTACCTGATGTAAAAATAACATCTCCAGACAATCTTTCAACATCAGATAAGATTAGAAAAACAATCGCTATCTTCAAAAAAAATAGTCACGGAATCTTCTTTTTGGCATGAGATACAAAAATATTTTAACTCATGATTTTTTATTAGAAGAATATATATCTAAAAATAAAAGTTCTCATTATATAGCAAAGGAATTAAAATGTAATAAGACAACTGTATTAAGATATTTAAAACTTTACAATATTGAGAGAAGAAATGTAAAAGAATTAAATAAAATAAGAGCTATAAAAACGACAAAGGATAAGATATGAAAAAAGAATACAAAATAATTGAGGTTGAAAAAGCAAGTTTGGAGAAAAAGAAACTAGACGATGCATTGCAAGATTTTTCTTCAAAATTTTCTAGCAAAGATGTGTTTTTTGAATATCAAAATAAAAAATTTAGCGTATATATAAAAGCTCTTGACCTAATAAAATTTAAGACCACAATAAATTTTTTGATACATAAGTATGATTTGAATAATAAACCATTTTTAGAAATTATAAAAAAAATTGAAAGTATTAAAAGTTATGGCATAAAAGGTAAAAAAAGAATTTATGCTGGTTATAATAAGGAAAGAAAAGTAAAAAGCAGAAAACAAAAGGAATTAAAAAGAGGCATATACTATTATGCTCAAAATAATATGTTTAGCACAGAGAACAATATTGCTTCTAGCAAATTTGAAAATAAAATTATATGTGGAGACAGCGAAGCTTTTCTAAAAAAAATGCCAGACAATTGTGTAGATTTGGTGTTCACATCGCCTCCCTATAATTTTGGACTCGAATATAATGAGCAAGATGATGATCATATATGGGAATATTATTTTGAAAAGTTATTTAAAGTTTTTGATGAATGCATACGGGTTTTGAAATATGGCGGAAGAATTATTATTAATACTCAACCACTTTTTTCTGATTACATTCCAAGTCATCATATAATAAGTAATTTCTTTATCAAGAGGAAATTAATATGGAAAGGTGAAATACTTTGGGAAAAAAATAACTATAATTGTAAGTATACTGCTTGGGGGAGTTGGAAAAGCCCAAGCAATCCTTATCTTAAGTATACATGGGAGTTCTTAGAAATATTTTCTAAAGGGACTTTGAAAAAAGAAGGAAACAGGGAAAATATTGATATAACTGCGGATGAATTTAAAAAGTGGGTTGTGGGTCGTTGGTCTATTGCGCCTGAAAGGAATATGAAAAAATATGGTCATCCAGCTATGTTTCCAGAAGAGTTAGTAGCTCGAGTTTTAAAACTTTTTAGTTATAAAAAAGATTTAATTTTAGATCCCTTTAATGGCGTAGGGACTACTACAGCTGTTGCGCGTAGACTACAAAGAAAATATCTCGGGATTGATATTTCTGATGAGTATTGTAGAATAGCAAAAAATAGAATTAATGAAACCTTGTTCTAATTTATTTACTTGTATTTTTTTAATAGTAATTTAATAAGATTTATTGCATTGTATAGATTGTGGGAAAAAGATTAGTATGAATAGTGGTTGTTATGGAAAAGGAAGATGTAATTCTTGTAGAGCTAAAGATAGGATTGAAGAAAAATCTGCAAATTGGATAGGTGGTAAATCCTTTGAAGTATATCCTAAAGAATTTAATAATGAATTAAAAGAAGAAATACGTAAAAGAGATAATTATACTTGTCAGCATTGTGGGATAACAGAAGAAGAACACATTATAGTTTTTGGTAAAATTTTGACTGTTCATCATATAGATTATAATAAACAAAATTGTAATGAAGATAATTTAATAACTCTATGTGGTTCAGATAATACTAGAGCTAATTATAATAGAGATTATTGGGAACAATACTATGCAAAAAAAAATAGTCACGGTGTCTTCTTTTTAGCATAAAAAAGGAGAAATAAAAGGAGAATAATAATGCAAAAAGTAAGTATGTATGACCCTTCAAAAAATGCTTTTCGTGAAATATCAGTAGAATTAGCAAAAAAGTTTATTGCATCTGCTAAAGACGTAGAGGCGAAAATAGCAAAAATAGAAGTAAAGAAGTAAAATGAAATTTAATGAAACGATAAAGGTAGTGCAACAAAAATCTATTAAAGCGAAAGCTATAGGAATAGATAACTTTAAAAACAATGGTAATAGTAAACAATTATTATCTCTTGTTTTAGAATATTTAAAAAATAAGGAGAATAAGAAAAATGAATAAAGAATTTATGGAATTACTTAAAGAAGGTAAAGTTGAGTGGGCAGTTAGAAAATTTGAGAATGATGAGGCATATAAAACTAATACTCCATATGAAGTTGCTAGATTTGATGGCAATGTAATGTTAAATGAAGGTATTAATGAACTATGGACAATAGTATGTTCAGCTTCAGGAACTGATTTTGATAATACTAGTGCTTATTTAGGTGTAGGAGATGATGCTACAACAGAAGCCGCATCCCAGACTGGTTTATCGGCAGTAACTAATAAAGTTTATGTTGCTATGGAATCAGGCTTTCCTACATACGGAACAAGTCAAAAAGCTACATGGAAATCATCTTTTGGTTCTGCTATCGGTAATCATGCTTGGGCAGAATTTACAGTAGCAAATGGTAATTCAAATGGTGCTAAGAATCTAAACAGAAAAGTTTCTGCACAGGGTACTAAAACAGCAGGACAAACTTGGGAATTAGCGCTTTCCATAACACTTTCTTAAAAGGAAGTTAAAATGACAAGAAAAGTTTCAGAAGAAAGATTAAATAATAAAGTTGTGTGTAAAGTATGTTTTGCTATTTGTAAAAATTATATTTCATTAGCAAAACATATTCAACATCAACATAATCTTTCTTCTGAGGCTTATTATAGAAAATTTTTGATTTCTTCTTTTGAAGACGTTTGTTTAAATCCAAATTGTTTTAATAAAACAAGATTTAGAGGATTAAGTAAAGGATATGCTAAAACATGTTCTCACAATTGTTACGGGGTAATGCATACAGGTAAAAATAATACCTTTTATGCCAAAAACCATAAAAAAGAAGATTTAGAAAAGGGAGTAGCAACACGAAGAAAAAATGACAGTTATAATCATACTAAAGAAACAAAAGATAAAATAGGTATAGCAGCTAAAAGAATTTTTCATTATTGGGGAGTTTCAGGAACAACAGGAAAACACCATTCAAAAGAAACAAAAGAATTAATAAGACAAAAAGCTTTAGGTAGAGAAAACCCGAACAAGGATAAAACATATGAAGAAATATATGGAGAAGCTAAAGCTAAAAAGATTAGAGAGAATATACAAAAAAGAGCAATTTTAAGATTTTCTATTCCAGAAAATAACCCTAATTGGAAGGGTGGTATTTCTTTTGAACCATATACTTCTTTTTTTAATGAGCAATTAAAAGACAAAATAAGAGTTAGGGATAATTTTATTTGTCAACTTTGTGGTGTTCCAGAATTAGAGTGTAATGATAGATTATCAATTCATCACAAAGATTACAATAAGAAAAATAATAAAGAAACTAATTTAATTAGTTTATGCAGAAGTTGCCATGCTAAAACAAGCTTTAATAGAAAGTATTGGCAGAAAAGATTTGAAGAGAAGATTTATAAAGTCATAAAATAAAGGTATTTATTTTGAATGATAAGTTAATAACAATAAGAGAATAACAATTCTCTTTAGAGGTTAAGTATGGAAAATTTAATTATACTTGCAAGTGGAAAAAGTATATATAATTGTATAGATTCGGGATTATTTGAGATAATTTTTGACCAAGACATATTTGCAATAAATAGTGTCTTCCAAATTATGCCTTATTATCCCGATTCTATAGTATGGACTGATTTTATGCCTTTTTTTCTAACCTATCAGAAGAAACTTCTTGTATTAGAGAAAAAAGAAGTTGAATTGATAGCTAGAGATTTAGGAACTGTTTATAAAGATTTTAATATAAAAACATATAAGACTACTTGGTTTAAAAGTAAAGCAAATAGTACTCATTTATATACAGGTAAACATTCTTTATCTGGATTGTTTGCTTTGTCAATTGCAATAGAACGAAAATATAAAAATATCTTTTTATTTGGTTATGATTCTAAAGGAGATAATGAAGATTATTCATACTTTAAAGATAAAGCAAATATATATAATGTTTCAAATAATAGTAAAATAAATATTTTTACAAAAATAGATATGGAAGAATTTAAAGAAATACTACAGGTATAGTTTTATTAACTATACCTTTTTTATTATACACTAAGGAAATATAAAATGGCATTAAGTATAGCTACTAGAAAAAAATTAAGTTTAATAAATAAAGGAATGAAAACTAATTACAATAGAGAATATTGGATAAAATATTTTGAGGGGGGAATTGAAAATGGCAAATATCTATCATAAAGACCTCACAAACGAAGAATTACATGACCCAAAAGCTGGTTCTAGTCCATCTTTTGTAGATGTAACTCTTACAGGAGATTTAGCTGTTAATGGTGGGGATATTACTTCTACTAATCCTTTAACCATAACAAGCGGTGGTTTAATACTTGCAGGCGATTTAAGCGTAGCTTTGGGCAATACTGCTTCTAATACAGGAGCTACAGTTGACTGCATAGCTCATGGGCTTGGAATTGGAGATGCAGTAAAGATGCCGACGGGTGCGGCTAGTGCATTTGAGATATTTTCTGTAATTGCTCCGGGGGGTGCAGATTACTTTACAACTGATAGTGTTCCCTCTAATGATGTAACTGATGTGACTATCTACAAAGACCCAGATTTATTTGAAATAGTTAATGGTGATGGCACTACGCAGATTATTGTAGATAATTCTGGCGATACCACTTTTAATAAGTCGGTAACTTTTGGTACTGACGTGTATGTAAATAACATAAATAATCTTACTGGTGGGATAAATTTATATCCAGGTGGTGCAAGTGATACAGTTAATGTAAATGGTGACCTTACTATAACAGGAATTTTTAATGTTGGTGGTGGAGATACTATTGGTTCGAATGGAGATTACCTTAATCTGTCTTGTTCTAACTTTACCTATATAGGCTTTAAATTAGGAGGTGTAACTCACTCAAGATTTTATGCTAATTATGATGATGACCAATTTGTCTGGTATGGGGATGCTGGTGTAGGCAGACAGTTTATTATAGGTGGTGTAGATGGAGATAGTGATTATGACCACGCTGCCACTACCGACCCAGTTCTATATATTCACTCTGTTACAGACCCAGGCACAAATAATACTCAATGGTTATCTTTAACTCATAATCAGACAGATGGTATTATTGCTACTGGGCTTGGAGATATTACTTTAGACCCAGCAGGCAATAATGTTATTTTAGATAATGCTAATTTACAGATACAGAGTGGATATGCAATAAAAAATTTAGGGACAGGTAATGGTTATATTTATACCGTGAATAATGATACGGATACGGGTCTTTACTGGAATGGCACTAACGACAGTTTTCATTGGCATTATAATGGAGT
>Ga0222665_1000844_pt1 | contig 16400 bp, 12 predicted proteins | sample AntAcemetagen653_FD_179853 | JGI IMG/M metagenome (GOLD analysis project Ga0222665, IMG submission 179853) | Saline water microbial communities from Ace Lake, Antarctica - #653 | ecosystem: Environmental > Aquatic > Non-marine Saline and Alkaline > Saline | place: Antarctica: Ace Lake...
ATGCTTGAACAAGCAGAAGAAATGCTTGGGCAAGCACAAGAAATGCTTGGGAAAGCATAATAAATGTTTGAGCAAGCACAAGAAATGTTTTGGTAAGCAGAAGAAATGATAAAATGAGAGAATGGGAGAATGAGTGAATGAAAGAATGGGAGAATCTGGCCAATAATATTATATTTTGATATATGGGAAATTTTGTTTTATTTTGTTGAACAATCTATTTTGAAATGATTTGGACTATGGTTTTACTAAGAGAAAATTATTTTGTGCAAATAATTACTAATAACAGAAAGAAACAATTTGATAAAATCTTTTATGATTCATCTTAAAAGGTGTTTATATACCTTGAAATTGGGCGTGTATAAACACCTTTTTAGAAAGATAAATGAGAAATATAGTGCATATGCACTATTCACATTCGTTGGCATTAATTGGGTACAATAAAGAAACAGTCCAGAACAAAAAGTTTTGATGAGAAAAATAATAAAAATGACAGGAATTTCAATTGCAGTAATATTTGGATTAGTAGTTATTCTTGGAACATTATTTTTGAATTGTAGCCCACAATTTGGAAAAGGAACTACCAAAGAGCAAAAAAGGGAGTATTCTAAATTAGGGAACTTTCAGAATGGAAAATTTACAAATCAGCATCCAAGTCCTATGGATGTTAATTATTGGAAATTATTTAAAGAATTGACAAAAAAAGCACCGAATCGAAATCCTAATACAAATCTTCAAATTGGAAAAATTGACTCAACAACCATTGAAAATCATGATGCTAATATAACTCAACTGACTTGGTTTGGTCATTCCACTTTTTTATTAGAAATTAATGGGAAGAAAATTCTTATAGACCCAATGTTAAGTAAAACACCTTCACCAATTTCATTTCTTGGTGCAAAACGATACTCAAATTGCATTCCTATTGAGGCAGAAAAATTACCATTTATTGATGCCATAATTTTATCACACGACCACTATGACCATTTGGATTATAAAACAATTAAAAAATTAAAAAATAAAGTTGGAAGATTTTATACTCCATTAGGAGTAGGTAATCATCTAAAATCTTGGGGAGTAATTGAAGAAAAGATTACTGAATTGAATTGGTGGGAAAGTGTCGAATTTGATAGTATAAGCTTAGTTTGTACTCCTTCACGTCATTTTTCAGGAAGAGGATTATTTGATAGAGCAACTACACTTTGGTGTTCATGGATTATTAAAGGGACTAAGGATAATATATATTTTAGTGGAGATAGTGGTTATGATTCACATTTTAAAGAAATTGGGGACAAATATGGGCCTTTTGATATTTCGCTGATGGAATGTGGTCAATATAATGAAGACTGGAAGTTATTACATATGATGCCAGAAGAGACCGTACGAGCATCACTTGATTTGAAAAGTAAGTTAATCTTACCGATACATTGGGGTGCTTTTACATTAGCCTTTCACGACTGGACAGACCCAATTGAAAGAGTTCTGATTAAAGCAAATGAATTGAATATGCCTATAACGACACCAAAACCTGGAGAGCCAGTTATGCTTGGAGTCGAAAAATTTCCATCTGAAAAATGGTGGATGAATAATATAAATAATAATAACAACTAATGCCAACAACAAATATAGTGCATTTGGCAGGAAGTGCTAAATATGAAGGTTGTAGCAATAGATAAATATAGTAGTAAATTGAAAATTGGTGTGTTAAAATGCCAAACGCACCATATTCAGACCGTTGTTTTCCACGCCAAGAAACGAAATCGCAATGAATAAACAGAAACGAAAAATTGAAAGATAAAATGAAAAGCCTGCCCGAAAATAGTACATTTGTTTTTTCGCCAACACACAATCAGACCTTGAAAAAAAAGAGCTATTTCTTGCCACCACTCCGTAATGAGTTACTTTTGTAGATTGAAGAAAATAAATTAAAAAGAATGTTCGAGCAAACCTTTAAAAATATAGACGACATACTGCACAAGGATGCAGGTTGTGGGAGTGAATTAGATTATGTTGAGCAAACATCATGGGTGTTGTTTCTAAAGTATCTTGACGATTTTGAAAAAGATAAACAAACAGCAGCCGAACTATCCGGTAAAAGCTATACCAAAATAATTGAAACAGAATTTCAATGGAATGTTTGGGCAGCTCCAAAAAGATTAAAAAGAGGGTCATTGAGCGAAGTCGAAATGGACCATAATGCTATGACTGGCGATGACATCACTGATTTTGTGAATATTAAATTATTCCCATATCTCAAAAAGTTTAAAACCACTGCTGAAAGTGCCGATACTATTGAATATAAAATTGGTCAAATTTTCAGTGAACTAAAAAACCGAATACAAAGTGGTTATACTTTAAGAGGAGTTATTGATTTAATAGACCAACTCCGTTTTAGAACTCATGCCGAAAAACATGAGATGAGCCATTTATATGAGAGCAAAATTAAAAACATGGGTAATGCAGGGCGTAATGGTGGCGAATATTACACACCACGGCCTTTGATTAAAACCATAGTTAAAGTAGTAGCACCGGAAATAGGAAACACTGTTTATGATGGAGCTGTTGGTTCAGCAGGATTTTTATGTGAAGCCTTTAATTATTTAAAACAAAGCAAAAAACTATCTACTGCCGATACTGTTACTCTACAGAAAAATACTTTTTATGGCAAAGAGAAAAAATCATTAGCCTACATTATTGGTATAATGAATATGATTTTGCATGGAATTGAAGCACCAAATATTGTACATGATAATACACTTTCCATTAATCTTGCCGACATACAGGAAAAAGACCGCTACAATGTGATTTTGGCAAATCCACCTTTTGGAGGAAAAGAAAGAGCCGAAGTACAACAAAATTTCCCGATAAAAACCGGTGAAACAGCCAGCTTGTTTTTACAGCATTTTATTAAAATCCTAAAAGCAGGTGGAAAAGCCGGCATTGTAATTAAAAACACATTTTTGAGCAATACCGATAATGCCTCAATAAGTTTACGAAAACTACTATTAGAAAACTGCAATTTGCATACTGTTCTTGATTTACCGGGTGGTACGTTTACAGGAGCAGGAGTAAAAACTGTTGTACTATTTTTTGAAAAAGGAAGCTCCACCAAAAAGACCTGGTTTTACCAGCTAAATTTGGATAGAAACTTAGGCAAGACAAACCCACTAAACGAAAAAGATTTAGCCGAGTTTGTGGAGTTTCAGAAAACGCAAAAGGAGAGCGAAAACTCTTGGACTGTAGATATAAGTGCATTGAGCGAAGTCGAAATGGACCTAAGTGCTAAAAACCCCAATACCCCAGAAGATGCACCATTACGACAACCTGTAGAAATATTGAAAAACATGGCTGCATTGGATAAGGAAAGTGCTGAGATTTTAAACTCAATTTCGGAGATATTATGAGAGAGAGTTGGAAAATAATGAAATTGGGGGAAGTTTGCAAAACGGGTGCAGGTGGAACACCTTTGAAGGCTCATAAAGATTATTATGAAGGTGGTACAATACCTTGGTTATTGAGTGGAGAAGTTAGCCAAGGAGATATTTATGAAGCCAAAAAATTCATCACTGAAAAAGGCTTGAAAAATTCTTCTGCGAAATTATTTCCTCCAAATACAGTTTTAGTAGCAATGTATGGAGCAACAGCTGGACAGGTAGGTGTATTAAGATTTGAAGCCTGTACAAATCAAGCAGTTTGTGGAATATTACCTAATGGTATCACAATTCCAGAATATATTTTTTATTGTTTCCTTTCTAAAAAAGATGAACTAGTTTCTCAGGCAGTTGGTGGAGCACAACCAAATATTTCTCAGATTAAAATTAAAAACACCAAAATCCCACTCCCCCCACTCCCCGAACAAAAACGCATAGTTTCCATACTTGACAAAACATTTGCCGCCATAGAAAAGGCAAAACAAAATGCCCAACAAAACCTTAAAAATGCCCAAGAACTTTTTGAGAGTACAAAAAAGGATGTTTTAGAAAGTCTGATAGGGGTTGCTGAAAAATACTCACTACCATCCATCTGTGATAAAATATTTGCTGGTGGAGATGTACCGAAAGATAATTTTTCCAAAACTAAAACTGATACATATAATGTACCTATTATTGCTAATGCGGTTAAGGATAATGGACTATATGGTTTTACAGATAAAATTAGGGTTTTTAAACCGGCAATAACTATTGCCGCAAGAGGCAGTGGTACTGGACATACAGAAATAAGGAATAAACCTTTTTATCCAATAGTTAGATTACTAGTTCTAATTCCAAATATTAAATTAATTTGTTTAGAGTTTTTGAAATACTCTATACAAAACTTAGAAATATTAAGAAGTGGTTCGGCAATTCCACAACTTACAGTTCCAATGATAAAAGGATATTCAATACCATTACCATCATTAGAAGAACAAAAACAAATAGTCCAAAAATTAGATACACTATCAGCCGAAACCAAAAAATTAGAAGCCATATATCAAAAGAAAATTGTAGATTTGGATGAGTTGAAAAAAAGTGTTTTACAAAAGGCGTTTAATGGGGAGTTGTAGAAATTATGATAAAATACAATCCAAATATACATCATCGCAGGTCAATCCGATTAAATGGATATGATTATTCGCAGGCAGGATTATATTTTATTACCATTTGCATAAAAAACCGTGAATGTTTATTTGGTGAAATAGAAAACGGTGAAATGATATTAAATGATGCAGGTAAAATGGTTAAAAATGAATGGTTGGCATTACCAAGACGATTTACAAAAATACAATTACACGAATATACCGTTATGCCCAACCATTTTCACGCCATATTGGAAATCGTAGGGGCGACCCTCGTGGTCGCCCAAGAAACGGTCGCCCGAAATGATAAAGGGCAACCACAAGGGATTGCCCCAACGATTGCCCCAACGATTGCCCCAACGATTGCCCCAACGATTGCCCCAACGATTGCCCCAACGATTGCCCCAACGTTAGGAGATATAATGGGGGCATTTCAATCAATCGTAACGGTTAAATATATCCACGGCGTAAAAAATCACCAATGGAAACCATTTGATGGTAAATTATTGCAACGCAATTATTGGGAACATATAATACGAAACGAAAAATCATATAATACAATCTCGGAATACATTATAAATAATCCTAAAAAATGGAATGATGATAAATTCTATAAATAATATGAACGAAGAAAACAACAACATAGCCCCACAAAACAAACTTGTAGTATTTCAAGGCAAAGAAGTACCAATAGTGTGGTATTATAATAAATTATCTAATCTCAATTAATTAAATTATGATAGATAAATCAAACCAAAAGCAAAGAGATATAGCTTTAATAGAAGAAATTCTTTCTTCCGATACAGAAAAAGATACTGTTGAGTTTAAGCATAATAATGAAAACCCTGAAACGATTGGTAGATTATGTTCTGCACTTTCAAATAGAGCCCGTATTGAGCAAAAAGATTTTGCTTATGTAGTTTGGGGAATTGAAGATGGAACTCAAAATATTGTTGGTACTACATTTAATCCCGAAACAAAAACAAAAGGAAATCAGGTTTTTATAATGTGGCTTTCTCAAATGTTGATGCCAAGTATTACATTTAATTTTAGAAAAGTTAATCACTCCAAAGGCAATTTAATTTTATTAGAAATCCCGGCAGCTCATACAACACCTGTAGAATTTAACAAAATGGCTTATATTCGGATTGGCAGTGCTACTCCTCGTTTATCAGATTATCCTGAACATTATCAAAATCTTATCAATAACCTACGTTCTTATATGTGGGAAAAGGCAATAGCTAAATCTTTTGTAACAGCAGATGATGTTTTAAAATTACTTGAATACACAGCATATTTTAAATTAACAAAACAAAATTTACCTGATAATAAAAAAGGAATACTTGAAAGGCTTGAAGCCGACAATTTAATAAAAAAAGATGTAGGGGGGCATTGGAATATAACTAATCTGGGAGCTATTTTATTTGCAGAAAACCTTGATGAGTTTGACACTTCCTTATCTCGCAAAGGCATTCGTTTTGTTGCTTATGATGGTGGTAATAGAGCTGCAACAGTAAAGCAAAGAGTTGATGGTAAAAAAGGATATGCAAAAGCTTTTGCAGGGGTTGTTCGGTATATAAACGATCTACTTCCTGTAAACGAACATATAGGAAGCACCCGAAGAGAGTCACAACTATTATTTCCTGAGATTGCCATACGTGAACTTATTGCAAATGCTTTAATTCACCAAGATATGACTATTAGTGGAACAGGCCCGCTAATTGAATTATTTACTACAAGGTTAGAGATTACAAATCCTGGTAAATCATTGGTGCAAACGGATAGAATGATAGATTTACCTCCTCGTTCTCGAAACGAAGCTTTGGCTTCTTTAATGAGAAGGATGAAAATGTGTGAAGAACAAGGAACCGGATTAGACAAAGTAATTATTAGTGTAGAAATAAATCAACTACCACCTCCAAAATTTCAGGAGATGGAAAATGCAATGCGTGTTGTATTATTTGCACCTCGTTCGTTTGCCGAAATGAGTATTGCCGAAAGAACAAGGGCTTGTTATCAACATTCAATTATAAAGTATTTAGATGGCGATAAAATGAAGAATGCAAGTTTGTGTGAGCGTTTTGGGATTGACAAAAAGAATGCAGCACAAGCTTCATTGGTAATAAAGAAAGCATTAGAAATTAGAGTTATAAAGGTAGCTGACCCAGAACATCCTCGTGGAGGATACGAACCTATATGGGCATAAAATTAAGAATTCTTGATTGGGTTTTGATTGAAAGCCTTAAATGAACAAATGGGTGTTGGTAAAGTGTTGATAATTATGATATTATATGTTTTGATTTTCTTGATTGAGTTTTGATTTTGGATATAAAAAGTATAAATAATGACAATAAAATACTATATAGGGACAAATTGTCCCCAGATAGAATACAAAATGCAATTGTACCCATTTTGGGTACAGTTGAAATAAATGGTCAATTAAAATTGAAAGAATAAATATGAACGAAGACGAAACCAGAGCCGAATTAATTGACCCCAAACTTAAAGCATGTGGTTGGGGTGCCGAAGATTCTAAAGTATTTAGAAATCATCCTATAACTGTGGGGAGAATACAAACTGGTGGAAAGCGAAGTAAACTGCTTAGAGCCGATTATGTGTTATCCTATAAAGGTATTAAGTTGGCAGTAGTAGAAGCTAAAAGTGATGAACTGGAAGTTGGCGAAGGTGTGGCACAGGCAAAACAATATGCCGAAAAATTAAATTTAGAAACTACTTACTCAACTAACGGAAAAGAAATCTACCAAATTTGTATGAAAACAGGTTCAGAAGGATTGGTAACTGATTTTCTTACACCCGAAGAACTTTGGAATAAAACCTATTCCAACCAAAATGATTGGAGAGAAAAATTTGCAAATATTCCTTTTGAAGATAAAAGTGGCACTTGGCAATTAAGATATTATCAGGAAATAGCAGTAAGAAACACTTTAGAAGCAGTTGCAAAGAACAAAAATCGCATTTTATTAACCTTAGCTACCGGAACTGGAAAAACAGCTATTGCTTTTCAAATTGCATGGAAATTATTTCAAACACGATGGAACTTAAATCGTGACGGAGGCAGGCGACCACGAATTTTATTTCTCGCTGACAGAAATATTCTCGCTGACCAGGCATATAATGCTTTTTCGGCATTTCCTGAAGATGCAATGGTTCGTATTAAACCAAAAGAGATAAAAAAGAAGGGAAGTGTTCCAACAAACGGAAGTATTTTCTTTACCATTTTTCAATCCTTTATGTCAGGAACAGATGAAGATGGCAATCCCGAACCATATTTTGGTGAATATCAAAAAGACTATTTTGATTTCATCATTGTAGATGAATGTCATCGTGGCGGAGCAAATGATGAAAGTAATTGGAGAGATATTTTAGACTATTTTTCACCGGCAGTTCAACTGGGTTTAACCGCTACACCCAAACGAAGAGACAATGTAGATACTTACCGATATTTTGGTGAGCCTGTATATATCTATTCTCTAAAAGAAGGCATTAATGATGGTTTCCTTACACCATTTAAAGTAAAACGTATCAAGACAACACTTGACGATTATATTTACACAAGCGATGATGATATTCTTGAAGGTGAAATTGAAGAAGGCAAAAGATATATAGAAACAGATTTTAATAGAATTATTGAAATTAAAGAAAGAGAAGCAAAAAGAGTTCAGATATTTATGAACGAAGCTAATCAAAACGATAAATCTATTATTTTTTGTGCTACCCAAGTACACGCAGCAGCAGTTCGAGATTTGGTAAATCAATACAAGAAAAGCAATGAACCAGATTATTGTGTCCGAGTCACCAGTAATGATGGAGAAATAGGAGAACAGTTTTTAAGGGAGTTTCAGGACAACGAAAGAACAATTCCAACTATTTTAACTACTTCACAAAAACTTTCAACCGGAGTTGATGCAAGAAATATTCGAAATATTGTATTAATGCGACCTGTCAATCAAATAATAGAGTTTAAGCAGATTGTTGGTCGTGGAACTCGGTTGTTTGATGGTAAGGAGTTTTTCACTATTTATGATTTTGTAGATGCTTATCAACGCTTTTCCGACCCTGAATGGGATGGAGAACCTGAAGAACCTAAGGAATATATACACCAGAATAAAAAGACAGCGGAAGCGAGTGATATTTACAATGAAGAATATGGAGAAGAAGGAAAAGAAATCAGGAAGAAAATAAAGGTTAAATTGAAAGATGGAAAGAATCGTGAAATACAACATATGATTGCTACTTCGTTTTGGAATGCTGATGGAAAACCAATTTCAGCAGAAGAATTTTTAAATAATTTGTTTGGTGAACTTCCTAAATTTTTCAAAAGTGAAGAAGAATTACGTGCTATTTGGAGCAATCCAATTACAAGAAAAACTTTGCTCGAAAAATTAGACAAAGCTGGTTTCGGAAAAGAAGAGCTAAATACCCTAAAAAAACTAATCAATGCTGAAAAAAGTGATTTATTTGATGTGTTGGAATATGTGTTTAACAGCGACATTAAACCTATCACCAGAGAAGCAAGAGTAGCAGCTTCCGAAGCAACTATTTTTGCATTACTCAACGAAAAACAAAAAGAGTTTATTGAATTTGTACTAAGCAAATACATTGAAACCGGAGTTGAAGAACTTGACCAGGAAAAATTACCAATCCTGCTCACTAATAAATATCAATCATTTGAGGATGCAAAAGAAATACTTGGTAATGTAGCAGATATAAAATCCCTGTTTATAGAATTTCAGAAATATTTATATGAAACAAAAGTTGCTTAATGGAAATTGCCACTACAGAGGCCAAAAACATTTGCAATTCACACGAAAAAACCAACACTTGACCAAAAATTGCAAAAGAGAATGCCTTGTCAGCGCAGAGCAGAATTGCTGAAACCTGTCAGGTTTAAACAGGAAAGTCAAGATAAAAGTATTTGATGTTCACGGTAACGATTACCGCTTCTTTGAAATAGAAGGAACAAAAAATATGATAACAGAAAAACTTGATCTGAAAGAATTGCCTGCAGGAATTTATTTTATAAGCTTTAGCGGAAAAGACTTTAATGAGGTTAAGAAGATTGTGATTCAATAAAAAGTTGAGCCACGGTGCCCTGCCTTAAATATCAAGGCAGGGTTCTATTAATAGAGGTGGTTTAAAAAAAATTGTTTGCTAAACATTTTTTCAAACCCATTATTTTTCATTAAACACATGAACATCAGTTTGCGGGAAAGGAATAGAAATACCTTCTCTATCGAATGATTTCTTTATATTTTCATTCATATCAAAGAAAATCCCCCAATAATCAGCAGCATTTGCCCAAACCCGAACAACAAAATTCACAGAACTGTCGGCAAGTTCAGAAACGGCGACAAAAGACTCCGGGTCTTTTAAAATCCTGTTGTCAGCGGCAATCAGGCCATTAATAACATTTTTTGCTTTATCGATATCATCACCGTATCCAATCCCGAATGTAAAATCAACGCGGCGCTGCGGCTCGGTTGAGAAATTTGTCATTGCACTTGTTGACAGGCCTCCGTTAGGAATAATAATGGTTTTATTATCGACAGTTTTCAAAATAGTATTAAAAATCTGAATTTCTTTAACGGTTCCCATAAATCCCTGAGCCTGGATAAAATCTCCCACTTTAAACGGTTTGAATAAAACAAGCATTACTCCTCCTGCAAAATTTTGATAGGTTCCTGATAATGCCATTCCGATTGCTAAAACCAAAGCTGTCAGGATAGCTACAAAAGATGTCATTTCAATTCCTAACATACTAACCACACTTATTATCAACATGACTTTCAACAATATTGATAAGAATGAGCGGATAAAACCCCTGAGAGTTATGTCAACATCCTTTTTTTCCATTGAACGGATAATAGCTTTAACAATTATCTTGATGACCCAAAGTCCTATAACAAGCGTTATTACGGCGAGGATTAATTTTAAGCCGTAATCTAATCCTAATTTATATAAATAATCCAAAATGTCTTGTAAATTTTCCATAGCTTTAAATTTTATTTAGTTTAAAAATTAGAAATTATATGTTAAACCAAGTCCAAAGGTTTGTTTGATTTGTAGTTTATCGTTGGGAGTAACTTTGATTGTTTTCCCATCAATCCCGGTTCTTTCAATAAATACATCGCCGGGCATGTAAGCAAAATGAACGAAGAAATTTGCCGAAAACCATTTATTTATACTATAATTTACAAATGTTTGCCATTGAAAATCAAGCTTTAGTGTTCCATCAGCGATATTTTTATCCTCTAAATAATTATAAAACAGATTTATTTTTGATTCGAGAGTCATATCGGTTTTAATTTCCTTTTTAAAATAGAATTCAACAAAAGCACCTAATTTCAATTTTACTTTTTTCCCGGTTCCCTTATCAATTGATCCGTCAGCGAGTGTATCAGCTTTATCCACACCAAAGGCACCTAAATCAGCGAGGGCCTGATCCATTACAAAAACACCCTTCATTGTGATTGGTGTCATCAGAATACTAAAATAATCCACAGGTTTATAAAGCATACCCGGAGCAACAGTTAAATATGCAGGTGCAAAAAACTTTGATATTACAGTTGAATCGTCGGGATAATTATAACCATTGGCAAATTGGGTAGTCAAGTTAATAAGCCCACTCATACTCCAATGTTTAGATGTTTTATAGTTAAATTGAGAATTTAACTCAATAAGATCCTCGTTTTTTATTGGATTATTATAAGTATCGTTACTAAGAATCCCATACTTGAAATTAGCATTGTTGTTGATCGAAAATTTACCTTTTGTATAATCGGCATACAACTTAAGTAAGGCTGTTCCCGATAATGAGTTCTCACCACCTGCTGACCAGTTATTAAAACTTGCCTGGTTGAGTGTAAGGCTCCCCAGTCCGCTAAATTTCCAGGGTTTTGTGGTGTCCGCAGAATTTTGAGCGACAACGACTCCACTGATAAACAACATAATTAGTAATAATGATTTTTTCATTTTGTAAGATTTTATTAAATTAATTGAAATTTGTATTAATCATTTTATAAACATATAGTTATACAAGGTTTTTAAAAAAATATCTATTCAAAGATACAAATTTATTCTTATATCACAAATTATTTTAAATCTTTGAGATTTGCAAAGTTTACGAAACGAATCAAGTCATCCCATACGGACTTCTGTTAGTCGTATGGATATGTTTTAAAATTCATCACCTATCTTCCAACTGTATAGGTTTCGCTATGTAATCCAGTGTAAGCACGGATGTTGGATTTTTCCATACGCGGCAAACTGGTTTTTCAGATCGTTTCATTCCTTCCTTTTCACTGTCAACCGAATAGAAATAGGTTCCTTTCTCATCCTGAAATTTATATAATGGGACAAGCATTGGCGATAAATACTGTCTCCATAATTCACCTGAACGTTTTCCTGTAAACACACCGGTATTTCCGTGTTTTATTTCATTGTATTCTCCATTTAGGTTTTCGGATTTTAAAAAAGCGGTTATAGTAAAAGTTTCCAGATTGCTTGTATCTTTTATGACCAGCTCTAATTGATTATTCAGAAATGTTCCTTTTTCAATTTTCAGATGATCATTGATTATTTTCCCTTTTACCTGTTTCCCATCAGTTTGAAGTTCCAAAGTTAAAGGATAATCATCAACCAGACACTCCCAGGTTCCGTCCAGTGTGTTTTCATATAATTCAGGCAATCCAAAAAAAAGCGGATGTTCTGCCTTTCTTTGATCTCTAGATGTTTTCACGTGAAACCTGATTTTCCCTTTCTCTTTTTCTGCAAAAACAGGGATCATACCTGTTAATTTCCTGTCAGGTGGAACAGCAAAAAAAGGAATATCTTCAATCAACCTCCAAGCATCTGTGGAATCAAGCATTTTACTTTGCAAGTACAGGTAGTTGGTTTTATTATTTTTAATCCGGTAAACAGGTGCAGGTAAATAAAGCAGGGAATCACTCAGATCAAGGCGGTACATGATCTGGTTGTAATCATAGCGTGGTGTTTGTTCCGGATTCCCTGAAAAACTATTTGTATAGGTCCCTTCAAAATAGATCAGTCTGCCGTTCTGCTGATCGAAAAGCGGATGTTGTCCAACATTATAAAAGGTGTAATTGTCGTGGGTAACAATTTTCCGGGCATAAACCCAGGGGCCGGTGGGAGTATCCCCTTCTGCGTACCATACCTCTCCCAAAAACGAAGATCCCCATTTCTGTTCCAGTATCATGATCCACTTCCTCCGGAAATTATTCCAGAAAACAGAACCGGAATGTGAGATGATTGGATCTCCGGTCTTGATATCGTACAGGTTGAACCAAGTTTCACTAGCTTTTAACTCACCTTTTTTTTGAAGGAATTGTTCTTTTTCGGCATTCAGAGGTTCGGTATTGGTTTTCCAGCCATAAATAAGTTGGCCATCAGGCCCACGGTCAATTTTCAATTGATTGGTGTCATACCTGGATCCTTCAGCCAGGCAGGTATAGGCTTCGTAGGCTGAAAGGTCTGTCACATGTTCCAGGTCAGCAATAACACGGAGCGAATATGGAGTTGAAAACGAAAAATAAAGGTATTCCTGTCCGTTTACCATTGCTCTGAAAGAATGCCCGTCCGGGAAAAGTGGAGAATTCAGCTCAAATCGTACCAAAGGTTCAAAAAGTTCAGTAGTTTCATTAAACATTACCAATCCCTGCTCATAGTTTTCTTTCAGGTTTTTAACCCTGGTATAAGAACCAATCAGTTTATCATTACCTGATTTGTCTTTTAATGTTGTTAGCCAGTGCATCCAGACAAGGCCGGGCCCTTCCAACGGGCACATTTTTTTACTAAATCCCTTGTCATTTACAAAATAGTCCAGCTCCACTCCTATATCAGGATCAGTCCCGCCTTTCCATGGAAGTATTGAGGTGGCACCTGAAGTGGCAAAATTACCAAGCGGATAGAAAGGGCAATCAGTATCGCCCCAAAGCCAGTAAATTTTTCCTTTAAATAGTGTTTCAACAAATGTATCCTGGCCCATAACTTTTCCTTTCAGAAGAGGCTCCTTAACAGGAACCGGATGACCAACCAACAAGCTGTGATGATATCGTCCCTCCCCTGTAATCCGGTAGAGTCGTTCAGCAATATTTATTCTCTTGATTTTTATTATAGCGCTGCCACCGGGTATTGGCTTCAATACTAACCCCCGGTATCCTAAACCATCAGCAGGGTATTCATATCCATGACTTTTGATATGGAAGTAAACCTCCTGGTTCATCAGGTCTGGTTCAAGAAATGCGATGATACCGTTGTTATCGGTGTAATAAGTGATCTTATTGGTGGTCTTAAGTTCCACCAAAGGCACACCCCGACCTGTTTTCTGATCAACAACCCTGAACGTAAAATACTTATTCCTGTCCTGAGCAAAAGTTACAGGTATCGTTATAGACAGAACGCACAACAGAGATATTATGGAAATCAATTTTGACATGCAGCCCTGAGTTGATTTCTTCTGGTAACAATCCAATTTATCAGGTAGAAAAGACCTACCAAAAAGGCAGGGGCTGCAAATATTGGAGGTCCGTCAAAACCAGCGATAATGACATAAAAAATGCAGCCAAGAATGATGATTATGGAACCCCATAGAGGCTTCCACCAGATAACTGTATAGCCAACTAAATATGTATAAAAGAATGCAGATGGATCATCCCAGGTGGTAAATGACTCTAAAATTTCACTAAAGGGTGGAGGGCCATCTTCAATAATTGATGGAACGATCTTAGATCCAACTACTAGAAGTAACAATGAGGTAAAAATAATGCCCAATACTTTTGACAAGAGATGGAGTTTGCTTTTAGGTTTATTGTTAGTTTTCATGTTTACTGATTTATCTTTTTTATTCATTTATGAGTTCATCTATCAATTTATAAAGTTCTTTGCCGGTACTTGGCTCCGGAGCATTGAGATAGGAAACACACCCTTTTTTGTTAACCAAAATGAATTTGGGATATCCCCGGGCAATTCCGGAAAGTTCTGATAAAATAGTATCCTTTAAATCTTCAGTCATCCAGATATGATACCCTTCCAAATTATATTTTTGCATCTCCTTCTCCCATTTTGACTTGCGAAACATTCCATAAGACCTTGCCAGATATAAAAATACAACATCTTTATCTTTATATCTGTTTTTCAATTTAGGCAGATGTTTGAATTCAGCAATGCATGGGCTACAGGGTGCTACCCATATATCAATATAGACTACTTTATTCTTAAATTCTTTCAGTGAAAGAATTTCTACAAAACTTGAAAGTGTATCATAGTCTTCAATAATTTTTACGCCAGGATTCATTTTTTCAGAATTTTCCTGACAAGCTGCTAATGAAGACAATAGTAATTGAATTAGTAAGAGATTCAAAGAAAATCTGTAAATTTTAGTATTCATTATTTTGCTTTTTCAGTTACTGATAACATATAGCTGTGTGATATGATTGAATTATTCAGGGTTTTATCAATTGTTATGCTTTTTAATACAGCTTTTTATATCATTTTTTCCAAACTCCAATTTTTTCTGTTTTTCCTTCATTTTTCATCTAATTAAAAACAAGCCATAAAGTATTATAAAATTAATCATCTAACAAAGTAAAACAAAATATTCCAAAAATCATATTAAACATTGAAATCTAATAAATGAAAATTAAAAAAGCCTGTTTTTCTTGTAAAATAGGGTGTTTTGATTTAACATAAAAAAAGATTGGTTGAAAGAATCACATTAGTGCCCGCTAGGAATGTATAAAAGGCCGGAAGCAATTTGGAATCCTTTATTCCGGTAAATCCTTCCCGAATTATAGTATTGTCCCATTGTTAAACTCTCTACAAATTTCATAGAAAAACTAAAAAAGAAAAACCCGTCAGTTGTAAAAATACTGACGGGTTTTGAAAAACAAACTAATAGAGGAAAATGTTTGTTAGTTTTTAGTATTTAATTATCTAATCACAATTTTCTTAACCTGATTAAAGTTATTGCCGCTAAAGTTTATAAAATAAACTCCCGTTGGTAATCCCTTAAGATCAAGTTGAGTGTTTGTGATTGATATTATTCCCTCAAACTCAAAGGAAAGATGCTCTTTTCCCCGCAAATCAATTACTTTCATTGTTACATCTCCAATGATTCCTTCGATCAAGATATTAAATTTCCCTTCTGAAGGATTTGGATAGATTGATAATAATGGATTATTGGTAATTTCATCCGAAATTCCGGTAATTGAATAGTTCAACATACTGTATTCGCCATCTTCGGTCGGGAAAACTTTGCCTGTATAAGCATCGCCATAAGGATTTAGATATGAATATTCTGCTAATAATAATTCCTTATTTTCACTCATATCCCAAAGTTTGAAAATCGGAGTATTACCGCTTTCGAAAACATTTCCGAAAACAGGGATAGAATTAGTCAGAATATCATTTGAATTTGTAATACCTGCACCTACAAGCACTTCACCATCATAAACAGCAATTTCATCACCGGCTTCTAAGCCGTTGGCTTCAAAATATATTGTCCAAACCGGATCATAAGGATTTCCATCAACGACTTTGTAATGATTAGGAGTTGCAGTTTTATACCCGCTTACATTATCAGATGCTAAAGGATAAATTAGCTGGTCGTTATTTGTCATCTTAACAAGATAACCTTCACCCGGATTCATATCTCCAATATTATTCACCCAAACAGGCCCGATTTTTCGGAACATTAATCCGTCTGAATTTCTTACAAATTCAAGATTTGTTAAAACACCTGCGAAAACATTGGATGTGTTCATTGGTTGGCCGGGCAAGTAACTAATTATCTGATAACCGGTAACAAGAT
>Ga0222665_1000845_pt1 | contig 16395 bp, 14 predicted proteins | sample AntAcemetagen653_FD_179853 | JGI IMG/M metagenome (GOLD analysis project Ga0222665, IMG submission 179853) | Saline water microbial communities from Ace Lake, Antarctica - #653 | ecosystem: Environmental > Aquatic > Non-marine Saline and Alkaline > Saline | place: Antarctica: Ace Lake...
AAAGGGGCTCGATGTTACGTATGTCCGGAATTTCACCGATGTGGATGATAAGATCATTGAAAGGGCTAAACTCTCAGGGAAGGATACGGGTAGTCTGGCCCAGGAGTTTATTGACGCTTTTTACGAGGACATGGGCGCTCTGAGGGTGTTAAATGCGGACGTAGAGCCGAAGGCCACTGACCATATCGATGGGATGATAGAGATGATAGAGGCCCTGATTGACCGGGGCCATGCCTATGCGGAAGGCACGGATGTATATTTTTCTGTAACGTCATTCAAAGGTTACGGCAGTCTCTCAGGGAGAAAATTAGATGATATGCGTGCAGGGTGCCGTATTGCAGTGGATGAGAAAAAGAGATACCCAATGGACTTTGTCCTGTGGAAAAGCGCAAAAGAGGGCGAGCCTGAATGGCCCAGTCCCTGGGGGCCGGGCAGGCCGGGCTGGCACTTAGAGTGCTCGGTCATGAGCAACCGCTACCTTGGTTTCACCTTTGACATTCACGGGGGAGGTCGTGATCTTCTTTTCCCTCATCACGAAAATGAAAGGGCGCAATCTATCTGCGCCAATGGCGGCGATTTTGCCCGTTACTGGGTCCATAATGGTTTTGTCACGGTCGAGTCGGAGAAGATGTCAAAATCGTTGGGTAACTTTCTTACCATCAGAGATGCATTAAAAACCTACCATCCTGAAGTCCTCAGACTTTTTCTTATTTCCAAGCAATACAGAAGTCCTCTTGATTTTTCAAAGAATGATGTATTGGGACTTCAGTCAGGGCTTGTGCGGATCTATCGTACGATCCAACGCTTGGAAGAGATAACAGGGTCTGATGAGGAGACGTCTCATGGAGAATCAAAGACGTTTTTGGCAGGGGAGTTTCCTGAAGGTTCTTTTATCGGCAGGTTTATTGAGATGATGGATGATGATCTTAACACGTCCGGGGCCATCGGGCTTGTTTTTGAAAAAATCAGGGATATGAACAGGGTCATGGATGGACTTGATGGCAAGGCTGATGAGAAAACCCTTCTACGTCTTAAAAACGAGCGGAATCAATTGAATCTTATAGGCCGGGTTCTGGGTCTGTTTCAGGAAAGACCGGACACCTTTTTTGAGCGATTGGCTGACACTTCTGCTGATATTGACGATTCACGAATCGAGGCCCTGATCAAAGAAAGGTCTGATGCCCGGTTACGGAAGGACTGGGCAAAATCAGATGAAATGCGTGACAGGCTAAAGGAGATGGGCGTTATCTTAGAAGACGGCCCGGAGGGGACTACGTGGAGGCTTGATGTTTGAAATCGAGACCGATCTTGCGCCTTGCGGAGATCAGCCTCAGGCGATCGAGATACTTATAGAAGGAATAGACAAAGGACTTGCCCATCAGGTCCTTCTCGGGGTCACAGGATCCGGCAAGACTTTTACAATGGCCCACGTTATCGCAACTGTCCAAAGACCTGCCCTGATTATCGCTCCCAACAAGACCTTGGCTGCTCAACTGTACGGGGAACTAAAAAGCCTGTTTCCCCACAATGCTGTTGAATATTTTGTCAGCTACTACGACTATTACCAGCCCGAGGCCTATATTCCCCAGACAGATACCTACATTCAGAAAGACTCCCACATCAATGAACAGATCGATAAGATGCGGCACTCAGCTACCAGGTCCCTTTTGGACCGGGAAGATGTAATCATTGTGGCAAGTGTTTCGTGTATCTATGGCCTCGGATCCCCAGAGGCATACTACGATATGCTCCTCTGCCTCGAAAACAATACCCGCATGTCGAGGGAAGATGCCGTCAGAAAATTGGTGGATATCCACTATGAGCGGGGGGATATGGATTTCTTCAGGGGCCGCTTTCGCGTGAGGGGGGATGTCTTAGATATCTATCCGGTCCATGAGGAGGATCGGGCAGTGAGGATCAATTTCTTTGGAGATGTGGTGGAATCGATTCAGGAGATCGATCCGTTGACCGGAAAGGCAATTGCTATCCTCAACCGTGTTACTATTTATCCTGCCACTCATTATGTTACCACGGTGGATATTAGAGAACGGGCAATCCGGCAGATCAAGATAGAACTCACCGAGCAGGTCGAATATTTCCGTAATACAGAGAAACTCATAGAGGCCCAGCGTATAGAGGAGCGGACCCGGTTTGACCTCGAGATGATGGCGGAATTGGGTTACTGTCACGGGATAGAAAACTATTCCAGACATCTCACCGGAAGGTCGCCGGGAGAGTCCCCGCCAACGCTTCTCGATTACTTTCCCAAGGATTTTTTGACAATCATAGATGAAAGCCACATTACAATTCCTCAGCTAATCGGGATGTACAAGGGAGACAGATCCAGGAAAGAAACCTTAGTCGGTTATGGTTTCCGTCTTCCCTCGGCACTTGACAACCGGCCCCTCAAGTTTGAGGAATCTGAATCAAAGATTAACCAGGTCATCTATGTATCTGCCACACCCGGGCCCTACGAACTCGAGAGGGGCGAGATGGTCGCTGAACAGATTATCAGACCCACCGGGCTAATCGACCCTGAAATAGAGGTCAGACCTGCCACAAACCAGGTGGATGACCTGTTGGGCAGTATCAGAGAAAGGGTTGAACAGGGCGAAAGGGTCCTTGTAACTACCCTGACCAAGAGGATGGCAGAAGACCTGACAGAGTATTATGCGGACCTGAACGTCAGGGTACAGTACATGCACTCGGATATTAAGACCATTGAGAGGATGGAGATAATCAGGGACCTTCGATTGGGCGTCTTTGACGTATTGGTGGGCATCAACCTTCTGCGTGAGGGCCTGGACCTTCCGGAGGTCTCCCTCGTGGCCATTCTCGATGCAGACAAGGAGGGTTTTCTGCGCTCTGAGAGATCTCTTATACAGACCTGCGGCAGGGCCTCGAGGAATATTCACGGCACTGTTATTTTCTACGCAGACCGGATAACCGGTTCCATGGAGAGGGCCATGAAAGAAAGTGCCCGACGTCGCGAAATCCAAATGGAATATAACAAAGCCAATGATATTACCCCTGTTTCTATTCAGAAGAATATTGATAACATCTTAGGGTCCCATTACGAGGCCGATTATGTAACCGTGCCGGTCGTGGCAGAAGAGGAAGAGTTGTATATGACACCGGAGCTTTTAGATAAGATGATAGAGGATCTCAAGTCTAAGATGATAGATGCCGCATCAAAACTGGAATTTGAAGAAGCCGCCCTCTTTAGGGATCGGATAACCGCTCTCGAGCGGAGAGGGTTGGAGCTGATTGACTATTGACGATTGACTATTGACTATTAAAAAACTGTATTCACCGCAAGACGCAGAGGACGCAGAGAGACAATAAGTTTTCCTTTCTGTTGAGAGGACAGAAAGGAAAAAATCTAAGCTCTTCATGATATTGAAACGATCGAATAGTAATGCACGTTAGCAAATTAATTTACCTGTTATGCGAGATGGTATAGTGCGAATTGTAAACCACTTAAAGGGGTAGTCAGCGAGATCTTTTTTTTGTTTTTCGGCCTCTCAATGAAAAATAAAAAAAGAAGTACCCTTTGCGAACTCTGCGTCTTGTAGTGAGTAATGACCAATGACGAATGACAAATCCCCCACATTGATCCCCGGGTTTCATGGTGTACGTGATACCTTGGCTCAAGGGAGAGTAAGGATCCGGGAAATCTGGATCGCAACAGGGAGAAAATCGGGCAGGTCCGGAGAGATCCTCCAGATGGCGAAAGAACGAAATATCCCCGTTTCTTTCAAGAAGCCGGCCGAGCTTTCCAGGCTTATCCCTGATGTTGCCCACCAGGGGATTGTCGCTGTGGCGGAAGAATTTAGTTACTCGGAGCTGAACCAGGTCATCGAGGCCTCTCTTCAAGAGGGGGGACATGCCATTCTGATTGTCGCTGACCACATAACCGATGAAGGGAATCTGGGGGCGCTGATCAGGACAGCGGCGTTTTTCGGTGTGCATGGTCTCATTATTCCAGGAGACCGCTCAGCCCGGGTCAGTGCAAGGGTATTCAAAAGATCGTCAGGAGGTTCTCTTCACCTACCCATAGCCAAGGTGGTAAATATCGGGAGGACCTTGGACCTCCTGAAAAAAAAAGGGTTCTGGGTTATCGGGGCATCGGGAGAGGCATCCACGTCCATTTACCGTTTTGACTGGGGCAGGGACCTCGCGCTGGTCCTGGGCAATGAAAAGAGCGGCCTTAGCATCCCGACAACGAAACGGTGTCACGAGATAGTCAGCATCCCCTCGTTAGGCCCTGTGGAATCGCTAAATGTCTCGGTCTCCGGCGGCATTATCCTTTCGGAGATTGTCAGGCAGAGGGGAGTGGAAAAGCCTTGAGTGCTCCCACACGGATCAGGGCCTTTATCACGGCGCAGAGAGGAAGACCCACTACATTTGTATATGAGCCTGAAATCGATTCCACCATAAAGGAACCTACACCCTGTATGGCATAGCCCCCCGCCTTTCCAAAGGGTTCACCTGTGCTGATATAGGCTTCTATCTCTTCTTTTTCTAAGCCTTTGAAACGAACTGCCGTGCTTACAGCCTCGGAATGGGCAATCTTTCCGTATGGACTCAAGATGCAGAAGCCCGTAACTACTGCATGCTCGACCCCGCTCAGAAGACGAAGCATTTCCCTTGCCTGTGCATCATCCTGTGGCTTCCCGAGAATCCTGTTTTTGATAACCACTATGGTATCTGCTCCGAGAATCCATGATGAACCTGATAGGGGGTAGACCCGGATCGCCTTTTTTTCAGCCAAGATCCGGGATATCCGCAATGGTTCATCTGCCGTCTCTTTTTCATCAAGATCACTTGGCTCCACGCGAAAGGGGAGACCCATCTGCATTAAAAGCCTCTTCCTCCGGGGAGAGGCAGAGGCCAGGATCAAGGGGTGTTGTTGGGAGATAATAGGGAAAGACATTTTGGGGATTTCAGATTTTGGATTTTGGATTTCAGATTTCGGAAATTGCAATTTGTCAGTTTTTTTAAAGCGAGAGTCCAAAAAGGGCCTTGGCGTTATCTGAGGTTTGCAGGGCTACTTCTTCGAATGAAATATTTCTGAGCCTTGCGATTTCGTTGGCCGTAAAGGTGACGTTAAAGGGTTCGTTGCGCTTTCCCCTTTTGGGTACGGGCGCCAGAAACGGGGAGTCAGTCTCTACCAAAATGCGATCTAAGGAGATGGAAGATGCGACATCCTTAATGTGGGAGGCATTCTTGTAAGTCACTGTGCCTGGGATGGAGATAAAATACCCCAATTGCATAAAGGCTTCTGCAAGATCCCTGTCCCCTGAAAAGCAGTGAATAACTCCTTTCCTTTCACCTTTTCCCATCTTTTTTAGAATGGAATAAACCTCTTTATGGGCTTCACGGTCGTGTATAATTACGGGCAGATTTAAATCCTCGGCCATGCCGAGCTGCAGCTTGAATATCTTTGACTGTGCTTCCGGTGCGGAATAGCCTCGAAAAAAATCGAGACCGATCTCTCCCCATGCCACAATCTCCGGTGCGGATGCCATCTTCGCTAATTTATCCAGGTCGGACTGGTCGCAGTCATCGGCGTTATGGGGATGGATACCCACCGACGCCGACACATACTCGTATTTACGGGCCAGCGCTAAGGCATCTGTTGAACTGTTCAGGTCTATCCCTATGCTGATGATATGAACGATGCCGCCTTTAATCGCCCTCTCAAGGACATCGCCGCGATCCTTCTCAAAATCCTTCATGTCCAAATGGGCGTGACTGTCAATTAGCATTGCGTCTCCCAAGACAGTAGTGTTGTGTCAGCAACTCGATTGGAACTGACCTTATAATCCATTCAAGATACTTTCGTAAACAATTATGTTGCATATATCAAGAATCATCTTTAATATAACAGACATTGTTGGGGAATGGCTACTACAAAGCCAGCGGCCCAGAAGTTTCAGATTTGTGCGACGAGAGTTAGAATTCAATGACTAAAGGATTTACACCAAATGACCACTAAACAAAATGCGATCGAGGAACAGCTTGAATACCAAAAAAGGCTGAACAGTATTACCAACAGGATACATTCGGCAAAAGATACCAGTGCCATTCTCCTGGATCTTCACAGTAATCTTTTAGGCTTCTTTGATGCCGATCGTCTTACGATCTATGTTGTTGACAGGGCCAAAAGAGAAATCTACTCAAAGGTTATGACCGGCGATGAGGTTAACGAGATTAGAGTTGGGATTGATAATCGGAGTCTTGCCGGATACTGTGCTGTGAGCGGAAAACTCTTTAACGTACAGGATGTTTATAATGAGGATGAACTCAAACGTATTGATCCCAAGTTAAAGTTTGATAATAGCTGGGATCAAAAGACGGGTTATCGAACAAAAGAGGTCCTTGTTGCGCCCATCATCTATGACAAAAAATTCCTGTTAGGAGCTATACAACTTATCAACAAGAAGAGCGGAAAACGTTTTTCTCCGTCAGACCAGTCATCGGTGATGGATATCGCCAGGGTTCTCGGGATCGCTTTTTACAAGAACCAGAAGGCCGCCCAAAAGCCCAGGCCCACAAAATTTGACTTTCTCATAAGCAACAATATTATCTCCGATAAGGACTTGGTCGAGGCCATGTCTCGGGCAAGAAAGACCAAGAAAAGCGTTGAATCGGTCCTTATGTCTGATTTTGACGTCTCAAAAGATAATATTGGCAAATCGTTAGCAAATCACTTCAAAACCCGTTTCATCCCATACGACGACAAAATCCCGATTCCAGGGGAACTCCTGAAAAACCTTAAGGTACGATTTCTCCGGAACAATGTTTTTGTCCCCCTCAGCCAATCAGACGGGAAGGTGACTGTGACCATGGAAAACCCCGATGACCTTTCTGCGAGAGATGCCATTAGTAGAGTACTTCAGGCCAAGGAAGTCGAATACTGTGTATCCCTCAGGGAAGATATCTTTGAGATGATAGTGATGTTCTTCGGCGTGAAGGAACAGGATATATTAGACAGTTCCGGAAGTATTGATGAAATCCTGGGGCAGTTGGAAATAGTCGAGGAGGATGAGGATGAAGGGCTCGATGGCATGAGTGAAGATGACAGCGCTATTGTTCAGCTTGTCAATAAGACGATTATCGATGCCCACAGTCGAAACGCTTCTGATATACACGTTGAACCTGGCCAGGGTAAAGCAAATGTCCTTATCCGGTTAAGGATAGACGGGGCCTGTCAGGTTTACCAGACTATTCCACATACATATAAGAGAGCCATTATCTCGCGTATAAAAATCATGTCAGACTTAGACATATCCGAAAGACGCAAGCCACAGGACGGAAAGATCAAGTTCAAGAAATTCGCACCCTTGGACATCGAGCTCCGTGTGGCCACTATTCCCACGGCAGGACAGAATGAAGATGTTGTCATGCGTTTATTGGCCGCAGGTGATCCGATCCCGCTTGACAAAATGGGCATGAGCCAAAGGACTTATGATACCCTTGTATCCATGATTAGCAAGCCTTACGGAATCGTTCTGGCGGTAGGTCCTACGGGAAGCGGAAAAACAACAACCCTCCACGCTATCTTAGGATATATCAATAAACCCGAAACAAAGATATGGACCGCCGAGGACCCGGTTGAGATTACGCAGGCAGGGCTTCGTCAGGTGCAGGTAATTCCGAAGATCGGGTTTGATTTTGCCACTGCCATGAGGGCCTTTCTGAGGGCTGATCCGGACGTAATCATGGTAGGCGAAATGCGTGATCAGGAGACAGTGTCAACAGGCATCGAGGCTTCGTTGACCGGGCATTTGGTTTTTAGCACCCTGCACACCAACAGCGCCCCCGAGACAATCACCCGGTTGCTTGACATGGGGATGGACCCCTTTAATTTTGCCGATGCCCTTTTAGGTGTCCTTGCCCAGCGTCTGGTCAGGACCCTTTGCAAGGACTGCAAGGAGGAGTATCACCCTGATAGGGAAGAATTCGATGTATTAGTCAGGGCCTATGCCAGCGATTTTGATGCCCTTGGATTCGAGTACAATGATGACTTTACTCTTTTCAAGACCAAGGGTTGCCCTAAGTGTAGCAACACGGGATACCGCGGTCGCACCGGTATCCACGAACTCCTCGAAGGCACGGATGAAATGAAATCGTTGATCCAGAACAAAACCCTAATGGAGAAATTGAGGGAACAGGCCTTTAAGGATGGGATGACCAGTCTCCTCCAGGATGGTATCAGAAAGGTTTGTCTTGGTATGACTGATTTTTCCCAGGTCAGGAGGGTGTGTATTAAGTGACGCAGAGCGGAAAGCGTACAGCGCATAGCTGCGTCATCTCCTTCAAGCAAACGCCATGCTCTCTGCGCTTTGCGCAATTCGTTAAGGATAAATCCCGGGATGTAAAAGCCCTGCGGTTTCATCAATTCCAAACATGACGTTCATATTTTGAACAGCACTGCCGGCCTGCCCCTTTACTAAGTTGTCTATCAGACTTACCACTATCAGCTTTCCTGTCCTCTCGTCCACATTGAGGGAAAGATTACAGAAATTGCTCCCCCGGACATTGGTGCTGATCTGTAGTTTTTCAGGCCCGAATATCCTCACAAATACCTCATTGCAGTAAAAAGATCGATAGGCTTCTTCCACGCCTTTCAGATTTTGTCCCTCATTCAACTGGGCGTATATGGTGGTCAGGATACCACGGCAGAGGGGAACCACATGGGGGGTAAAGGTAATCCTTATCTCCTCACCGGCGATGATCCCCAATTCCCTCTCGATCTCATACACATGCTGGTGACCCGATATCCTGTAGGCATTCATGCTGTCATAACGCGCAGGGTAATGAAAGATGGGGCTTGGGGTTTTTCCAGCTCCGGAAACCCCGGTTTTGGCATCGCAGATGATTGAGCCGGGCTCAACGAGACTTGATTTTATTGCCGGAGCCAATCCAAGGATACAGCTCACCGCAAAGCAGCCCGGATTACCAATCAGGTCTGACTGGGCAATTTCCTGCCGGTGCAATTCAGCCAGGCCATAAACAGAAGCCGGCAGGAGTTCTGGAGCGGCATGGTCCTGTTCCCTGCCGATTCTTGCTGCATACCCCCTGTAGGTCTCTAAATCGTTGAAGCGGAAATCACCGCTGTAGTCAATAACTTTTACACCCTTCTTCAACCATGAAGGTGCTCCTTTCTGACCCACACCATCCGGGGTGGAAAAAAAGACTACTTGAAAATCGTCCGGGCAGTTCGGGTCATCAGGATCCATGAGTGTCAGATCGCAGAAACCTGTGAGATGCGGGTATAGATCACTGATCCGCTTCCCAATGTCCTGTTTATCGATAAGAGCTATAATCTCCGCATGGGGATGCGCCTGCAGGAGCTCAACCGCGCCACAACCGCCATAACCTCCTGCGCCTATAATGCCTACCTTGATTTTGTCCATAACCATCTCCTTTTTCTCACAGAGCCCACAGAGATCACAGAGAATTTATCGGTTTTATTTCTTATAACCTCTTGATACTACTTCAGGCCAAGTTCGTTTTTTTGTGAATTTTGCGCCTTTTTGTGGCTTGATCATACATTAAACCGGAAATTAATAATATCGCCATCCTTGACTTCATACTCTTTTCCCTCTAAACGGACCAGACCAGCCTTTTTCGCCTCCTTGAAAGAGCCATGCGTCTTAAGATCTTCGAAAGAGACTAATTCGGCGCGTATAAAGCCCTGTTGGATATCGGAATGCACCTCGCCCGCAGCTTTTAGAGCCGGAGTGCCTGCGGTAATCGGCCAGGCCCTTACCTCGTCCGAACCTACCGTAAAAAAAGATATCCGGTTCAGTATCTCGTAGGAAAGCTTTATAACCCGGTCAAGGGCGGATTCCTGAATATGATATGCATCCAAAAACTCCTCTGCCTCTTCGGGTGTCATGGAGGCGATATCCATTTCCAGCCTGCCACGCACCACAACCAGATTTATTCCTTCCGGTTTCTGATCCCACACGGGGAGTTCCTCGTCCTCATCGTCGTTGTTGCAGAGGATGAGCATCGGTTTTGCAGATAGAAAGGTAAATCCCTTTAGAAGTGGCTGTGACGCAAGTTCCGGGACATTGCGCAGGGGTTTTCCCTCTTCTAAAAACTGACAACAGGAGTTGATTAAAGAGGACTCCTCGTCTGAAGGTTTTTTTCCTCTTTTCTTCTCTAATTCTATTCTTTCAACCCTCTTTTCCGCAACCACGAGATCGCTCAGGATCATTTCATCTTCAAGTTTGCGGAAATCCTGTTCAGGAGTCGGAGGAGTGCCGACTGATCCTTCAAAATTGCGTACAACGTGCAATAGGGCATCGCATGTTCGGATCTGATTCCAAAATACCCCTTCGGATCTTGAACCGGCTGAGGTTCCTATTTCAGGGGGAAGCAAGTATTCGATCTTGGCGTAGATGGTCTTTTTTGGCTGGTATATGCTGGTCAGGAAATCGATACGCCCGTCAAGGACTGTGACGATGGCAATCCTGACATCTGTCCGGGAACCACGATCGCCCATTTCGCCCCTTGCCCCTGTCAATGCAGCAAAGATGGTCGATTTTCCTGTCTGGGGAAGCCCTATGATGCCTAATTTCATGATCTTTAAACCCCGTTGGAATTGACTATTGACTATTGATTATTGAATATTTGTGGTATCGCTTTGCTCTGCCTTTTCTAATAAAAACGATAGAATTCCTTAAATATTCAATCTGGCTATGGTGTAAATCATGCGCAAACATGATTTGATTTGAATAAATAGGTACTAAAGATATGAACTCGTAAAAAATCAGGAAGCACCCGTTATTGTCATTCCCGTGAAAACGGGAATCCAGGGAAATCAATCACTTCTGGACTCCCGCGTTCGCGGGAGTGACGGCCTTGGAGACTTTTTACGAGACCATCAAAGATGGATCTCTGTTTCCAATTTCTAATTTCTAATATCCAATATCTTTGATTAGCATTTACTCAATGTCAATACTATGAACGCCCCTTAAAATCAACCCAATCAATCTAACCCCCACCTCTTGCCCTCTTGAGCAGTATATATATTGCCCCTGTGCCGCCGTCATAGGGTTTTGCAGTTGAAAAGGCCAAGATGATTTTCTTTACAGGCCCCCTGCTCAACCAGATGGGTAGCCTCTTCTTTAATACGGGGATATGGTTTTCAGAATTAAGTCCCCTTCCATGTACCACCAGCACGCATCTCATTCCGAGCCGGTGGCTCCGGAGGAGAAAATCTCTGATTACGGACTCAGCCTCCTGTTTTTTGAGACCGTGGAGATCCACATAATCCTGGACAGGAAAGAGGCCATCCTTTAGTCTCTGCATGAGCTTTCTGTCGAAGCCCTTGACAGATCCCTCAATGTATTCATCACTAAATGTTATGTCCATCTCAGCGGTTCCGCTGACCAGATCGGAGAGATGAGCCAGGGTCTCCAGATCACTGATGTTGGGAGGATGAGCAGGCCTTGTCTCCATATCAGGGGCCTTAGCGATTATCCGGTTATTCTCTGATAGCGGGGTTACACCTGACATGGCTTCAGTGAAATAGTCGTTTCCTTCAGGCTCTGGGCAAGGTTCAGGGGGCACCTTTTTCTTGGGTTCTTGGGCAATATCCTCACTCTTCTGTTTCAGGGCGCCGAGACCTTTGAAAACCGGATTAAAGGCATCTTCTCCTCTTGGAGAATCCGTTTGATTAAGGGTGCGACCTTTTCTTTTTTTCCTGCGAGCCATCTTTAATGTACGTCCTCATGGTCTCAAAATTCTGCTGGAAAGAAAATAGACTTGAAATCAAGACTTGATAGCTATTATAACACAAAATTAATGATTTGCCATGGATTTGGTTTCGGCAGCGGTTCACGGGTTCAAAGGTTCAGAGTTCAAGGTTTACTATTGACTATAATTCGTAATACCTAAATTCCTAATCCCGCGATCCGCGGGACGCAATTGCCCGTAAAAAGACTCCAAGACCGTCACTCCCGAGAACGCTGGAGCCCAGAAGTGGTTGATTTCCCTGGATTCCCGCGTTCGCGGGAATGACGAAAACGGTCAGTGACTTTTTACATGGGTATCAACATTATATGAGGTGATAAAATGTCTTCAGATAAACCCCTAATTGGTGTGATCATGGGAAGCGTCTCCGATTCTGATGTAATGAAAGGGTGTATGGATCTACTTAAAGAGTTGGAATTGCCCCATGAGGTGAAAGTGCTTTCAGCACACAGGACCCCCGATCTGACAAGAGAGTATGCAGTGTCTGCCGCTGATCGCGGGATTGAGGTAATTATTGCGGGGGCCGGATGGGCAGCACATTTAGCAGGAGCCATAGCGGCACATACCACCCTCCCGGTCATAGGGATTCCGATCGACTCGTCCCCGTTTAAAGGACTGGACGCTCTTTTGTCCACGGTTCAGATGCCTTCCGGTATTCCGGTGGCTACGGTGGCTGTTGGAAGCGGAGGGGCAAGAAATGCCGCCGTTTTTGCGGCTCAAATCCTGGCCCTGAAATACCCTGATGTTGCTGAAAAGGTAAAGGCCCACCGCAACAGATTGACTGAAAAGGCCTCGAAAAAAGTGGATTCCTGGCCAAGTTAGGTTGGCGAAAAATGATAATCCGGCTGGACTCATTTGAAAGGCAGAAACAAGCCCTTAAGAGAACGAAGGCCGTCCTTTTGCAGGGTGGTCTTGTTGCCTGCCCCACAGAGTCTTTTTATGGTCTTGCGGTGGACGCTACCAATGAAGAGGCCATCAGGAGGCTCTTTGCTTTAAAAAAGAGGTCGGCAGAGCATCCGATTCTCCTTTTGATCCCTTCTGTAGATCTGTTATCAGAATATGTGATCCGGATTCCCCCTGTTGCTCATCAACTCATCAACGAATTCTGGCCCGGCGGCTTAACCCTGGTCTTTGAGGCCTCGGAAAGGATTTCTCCCCTGCTGACCGCTGGCACGGGAAAGATTGGTATCAGATTATCTAATCACCCTCTGGCCACAGCACTGGCCCAGGCAATCGGAGCGCCGGTAACCGGGACAAGCGCCAATATCTCGGGCACCCCCCCCTGTTGTAGTGCAAAAGAGGTCCTAATTTCTTTTGGGGAAAATATTGATCTCATCATAGATGGAGGAGAAACCACGGGGGGCATCGGTTCCACAATACTTGACGTTACAGTAGATCCGCCTCAGATATTAAGGAACGGAATGGTTCAGCGCCGGCAATTGGAGAAGTTTATATCACTCGGGTTGAGTTCCGCTCAAAGCCATCAACCCTGAAGGACACCGTGGCATTAGAGGAGGGAGACCCATGAAGATCAAAGCAAATGGCATATATATGAATTACGAATTAGCCGGTAAGGAAGACGCACCGGTTGTTGTGCTGGGCCATTCCCTCGCCTCGAGCCTGGTGATGTGGCGGCCCCAGATGGACGAATTGAACCGTCATTTCCGAGTGCTCTGTTATGATACCCGGGGCCACGGCGGGACCGATGCACCCGCACCCCCTTACACGCTCGAGCAATTAGGGGAAGATGCCATGGCTTTATTGGACGCTCTGGATATCGATGTGGTGCACTGGGTCGGTCTCTCCATGGGCGGGATGATCGGGCAATGGATCGCCTTGAACCATCCCGGCCGGTTCAGGAGTCTCTCCCTGTGTGATACGGCCGCCGTAATTCCCAAAGAGGCCAACCCGATCTGGCAGGAACGGATCGACCTGGCCCGCAGAGAGGGAATGACGCCCCTGGCCCAGTCCACCCTGGAACGCTGGTTTACCCCTCCCTATCTCGCCCGCAACCCTCCCATGGTAGATGTCATCCGACGCCATCTCTTGGCAACGCCGGTGGACGGCTATGCCGGCTGCAGCGAGGCCATACGGGGACTCAATTACTTAGATCGACTCTCTGAAATAAAAGTCCCCACTCTCATCTTGGTCGGTGAGGATGATCTCGGAACTCCAGTGGAAGCGTCCCGGGCAATACACGATCGCATCCCCCAGTCCAAGCTGGTGGTGCTCCCCTCTGCAGCTCATCTTTCAAACATAGAACAGACCGAAAGCTTTAACTATGCTCTGATGGCGTTTTTGACGGATGTTTTTACTCTCTCTACCTGAGCGGCCGGGAAAAGTAAAATATGACAGGCATAAATAAAGACAGATTGATTCTGGCCGGTGACATCGGAGGGACCAAGACAAATCTCGCCCTCTATTCCCATGGTAAAACCAGGCCGGTGGTTCAGGTTATAGAATCATATTCGAGCCGCGCTGCCCTTGATCTGGAAAGTATCGTCGAACAGTTTTTTGAAAAACACCCGGCATCCATAACCGAGGCGTGCTTTGCAATTGCCGGCCCTGTGATAGATGGGAGGTGCAAGACCACCAACCTGCCCTGGAATGTTTCGGAACGGCGAATAAAGCGGCGTTTCGGGTGGGACGCACGGCTTGTCAACGATCTTGCCGCAACCGCCTTGGGCATACCCCTCCTATACAGCCGTGAACTCTACCCATTAAACAAGGCCAGGCCACGAAAAGGGGGTAACATTGCCCTGGCAGCACCGGGTACAGGCCTTGGAACCTCGATCCTTGTCTGGCATGACGAGAAATACACGCCTATACCTTCCGAGGGTGGACACGTTGATTTTGCCCCCACTGACGAGGCCCAGGTGCTCCTGTGGAGGTACATGTCCGAGCATTACGGCCATGTAAGCATCGAGAGGATTGTATCAGGCCCGGGGCTCTTGAACATCTTCTCGTATTTGAAAGAAACAGGAAGAGATCAGGTTCCTCGCTGGCTGGCCCGGGACATTGAGAGAATGGATCCGGCTCGTGTAATTACAGAGGCTGCCATACAAAAAAAAGATCCTCTCTGCGTGAAGGCCTTGAGCATGTTCACTTCCATCTTAGGGTCGATCGCCGGGAACCTCGCCCTCACCGTTCTTGCCACCGGCGGCGTCTATTTAGGAGGCGGCATCCCTCCCAAGATCTTGCCCGCATTAGCTGACGGCGTCTTCATGAATGCGTTTACCAACAAAGGACGTTTTAAGGACCTTCTTGAAAAGATATCCGTTAAAGTCATCCTCAATGACCGTACAGCCATCTTAGGGGCCGCACGTTGTGCTTTGGAAGAGGATTTGGGAGTACTCTCCGATTCCGCAATACTGCATCCTTCATCGCACATCTTAGGCATATAAATCATTCGCCACACTCTCGAGCCCCAGTTGCACCAGCTTTTCCTTTTTGGGTTTTCCTGTATCCCAGTCCCACTGACTGACAGCGTAGAATTCCTTTAACATCATGCCCATATTCCGGGGATGGGTCTTACCCCCATGGTATCTGATATAGCGCATGATCCAATCGCAATAGGTTTGTTCGGTGCGATAGGCTTAATGGTGATACCGCAGGACCTGTCGAACCTGATCCATGAGCGGGAGTTTAGGATCCGGCCGGAATTTTTTTGAAGTTTCCATGCTATCCAAGCTATGATGCAATATATGGAAAAATCAATAGGAACTTTTCCATATTTTATATATTAATATGAAAATGGATGGAACTTTTTCCATGATATATAGGCAATACATAGAAAATTTTCCACCTAACTTCACTGTTCGGGGCTCACCTGCCCAGTTTGAACAACCATATTATTATATGTATATTTATATTGCTTTTATCCCTTCCGTTTGATATTGTTAAATTATGAGAAAGGTAAGATTTGAGTGGGATGCTAAAAAAGATATGCAAAATCAGGAGAAACATGGAGTTTCATTTGAATTTGCCCAATATGCCTTTACTGATCCTGATCGTATTGTTGCCGAGGATTTAAATCACAGCCAAAAGGAAAAACGATATTACTGTTTCGGCAAAGTCGGAAATGGAATTATAACAGTTCGTTTCACATATCGTGGCAGCGTTATACGCATTATCGGTGCAGGATACTGGCGAAAGGGGAGAAAAATATATGAAAGCCAAAATTAAATACACTGATGAACCATTGGGAAAATTACGTATAGTCGATGATTTTCTACCTCCTCCTGAAGATTTACTGTTTAAAGAGGAGAATGTGAAAATTACGATCACTCTGAGCAAAGACAGTGTTGTTTTTTTTAAAAATGAAGCAAAAAAGCATAATACACAGTATCAAAAAATGATCCGCCGGCTTTTAGATCTATATGCTGCACATCATAAGCAACCGCCCCGAACCAATCAGGGAGAGAACGAGGTCAGCCCTTGAATAGGGAGACCACGGGGTCAGCCCTTGAATCGGGACAAAATTGAGCAGGCCATGTAAGCATTATGGCTAAACCGCTAAGAATCGAATATGCAGGAGCGTTTTACCATGTAACCGCAAGAGGAAACGAGCGGAAAAGGATCTATTTTTCCAAAATGAAGTGAAGAAGTCTTAAATGACAG
>Ga0222665_1000848_pt1 | contig 16379 bp, 14 predicted proteins | sample AntAcemetagen653_FD_179853 | JGI IMG/M metagenome (GOLD analysis project Ga0222665, IMG submission 179853) | Saline water microbial communities from Ace Lake, Antarctica - #653 | ecosystem: Environmental > Aquatic > Non-marine Saline and Alkaline > Saline | place: Antarctica: Ace Lake...
ACGATGTGGTCGCCCCAAATAACAACGATAATGACAATTCCCAAAAAGGGCAACCACAAGGGTGTGCCCCTACGGAAACCACAAACAAAAAAACGTTGGGTGATATGGTTGGTGCGTTTCAATCCATTACCACCGTTGATTACATCCGTGGTGTAAAAAACAACAATTGGCAAACATTTGATGGTAAATTATGGCAACGGAATTATTGGGAACGCATTATCCGAAACAAACAATCATATCAACAAATATCAGAATATATCATAAGCAATCCATCGAATTGGACAGACGATAAATTCTATACATCATGATAAGAATTAACGAAAATGGCCTTGCCTAAATATATTGATCAAAACCCGAAACCCATGAAACAAAAAGACCGACTCCAACTAATATATAGCAGCATAATCTATAACCTTAAAATAGTGTTTGGGAATAAATTCATTTATTTTTTAATTGCTGCATTTGCATTTTTTTTGATGGTAATCGGGATAATGCTATTTTCCGACTCAGATCCAAGTGATGAAGACATTTTCGGTACTCTGATTTTTCCGGGTATTTTGATCTTATTTTATCCCGTTATCTTCAATATTCAAAATGATAAAGACTCTCGCATGCTCGAAATTGTTTTCGGAATACCCAATTATCGTTATAAAGTTTACCTTGTTCGTTTTGCAATAAGCATGGTGTTATTGTTTGTTTTTCTTGTATTTATGGCTTGGTTTTCAGTATTTGCAATTGTGCGAATACCTGTTTTTTATATGGTTTATGAGCTCATGTATCCCTTATTTTTTCTGGCAAGCCTATCTTTTTTATTTTCAACCTTAGTGAAAAACGCAAGCGGAACGGCTGTAATTATGGTAATTATCGGATTGTTCTTCTTTATAATGGCTGAACCTTTAGAGCACAGCAAGTGGAATATTTTCCTGAATCCCTTTAATGAGCCGACAGACATTAGTCATACAGTTTGGAAAAATATCCTTTATCAAAATCGCCTTATGCTTGTCATCGGCTCAGTTGTTTCACTTTTATGGGCAATGATCAATTTGCAGAAAAGGGAGAAATTTGTTTAGGATGAGATGAGGTTTCAAAACTAATAGCAAAAATAATTAAAATTTTACAACTAAAGTTCGTGAATATTCAGCAATCTATGACTTAAGCCGTGGGTAAAAGAAACAATCCTCCTAAGCAACCTTATCAATTATATCCTCTTCAACTTTTAGATTATCAATAATAAAAAGCTGTCGCTGCGGAGTGTTTTTTCCCATATAAAATGAAAGAATGTCGGCAATCGAAGATGTGCGTTTTAGAAGGATAGGGTCGAGCCGGATATTTGCTCCGATAAAATGCTTGAATTCATCAGGTGAAATTTCACCAAGTCCCTTAAAGCGTGTGATCTCGGGATTTTTTCCAGTTTTAAACATTGCTTTTTCTTTTTCTTTATCAGTATAACAGTAGAAGGTTTTCTGCTTATTTCTTACCCTGAAAAGCGGTGTCTGGAGAATGTATAAATGACCGGTTTTGACTAGGTCGGGATAAAATTGCAGGAAAAAAGTAAGTAATAAAAGCCTGATGTGCATACCATCTACATCGGCATCAGTAGCTATCACAATGTTATTATAACGAAGATTATCCAAACCATCTTCAATGTTTAATGCCGACTGAAGCAAATTGAACTCATCATTTTCGTAAACAATTTTTTTGCTTAAGCCATAACAATTCAATGGCTTTCCTTTGAGGCTAAATACAGCCTGTGTTCTTACATTTCTTGATTTGGTGATAGAGCCGCTGGCAGAATCACCCTCGGTTATGAATAAAGTTGACTCAAGTCGATTTTCGTGATTTGAATGTAAATGAACCTTACAATCACGAAGTTTCTTATTGTGAAGGCTTGCCTTTTTTACGCTTTCTCTCGCCAGTTTTTTAATTCCGGCCATTTCTTTTCTTTCTTTTTCCGATTGCTGAATTTTTGTTAAAAGCGCTTCGGCAGTCTCAGGATTTTTATGCAAATAATTATCAAGATTTCGCTTGACAATGTCGTTGATATAATTTCTTATAGTCATGCCTTCTGGGGCAATATGGCTTGAACCCAATTTGGTTTTTGTCTGCGATTCAAATACCGGTTCCTCAACCTTAAGGCTTATTGCTGCAAGAATTGACGAACGCACATCACTTGTTTCAAAATCTTTATTGTAGAACTCCCTGATAGTCTTTACGATTGCTTCACGAAAAGCGGCTTGATGAGTGCCTCCCTGAGTTGTATTTTGCCCATTCACAAACGAATAATATTCTTCGCCATATTGTTTTGAACTATGAGTGAAAGCAAATTCCAAATCATCTTCGGTAATATGTATTATTGGGTATATAACTCCTCCGTTTCCGTTGATATTTCTTTGTAAAAGGTCTAATAAACCGTTTTTTGCATGAAAGCGTTCGCCATTGAACCATATCGACAAACCATTGTTAAGAAATGCATAATTCCAAAGCATTTTTTCGACGTATTCGGAAATATAATGAAAGTTGCCGAAAATTTCGGTGTCGGGCAAAAAGCTGATAATTGTTCCCTGCTTTTCTTCACACGCTTGATTGGGCTGATCTTGAATAATTTCGCCTCTGTTGAATTCAACTATTTTTGTTCGGCCTTCTCTGATTGATTGAACCTTGAAAAATGATGTCATGGCATTAACTGCTTTTGCACCAACACCATTCAAACCAACAGCTTTTTTAAAAACTTTTGAATCGTATTTTGCTCCCGTATTTATTTTTGAAACACAATCGACTACTTTTCCCAAAGGCATTCCTCTACCGTAATCCCTGATAATAACCTCTCTGCCTCTGATATTCAATTCTATATTTTTCCCATGGCCCATAACAAATTCATCAATTGAATTATCGATGATTTCTTTTATCAACACATAAATACCGTCATCCGGTGAAGCTCCGTCGCCAAGCTTACCGATATACATTCCGGGACGTAATCTTATATGTTCCTTCCAATCAAGCGATTTAACACTGTCTTCGTTATAGTTTTCCGGCATATTATTTTTTTAAGCTGCAAAAATACTCATAACAATTCTAAATTTTGATGCTTTTAAAATTATTTATCAAACACTTATTGTTAATAACTTTACAAGAACTGAAAGAAGAGATGGAGTGGTGGAGTGGTGGAGTAATGGAAGGATGGAGTAAAGGTTAGGTAAGGGATGGCATCACTCAGGATTGATGATTCTTAATTGATTATTGAAAATAGAAACTTCTTGGTCTATCACATCAATCATAAATCCTTTTACCATAATAAAACTGCCCACACTCAATACCGTTAAAATTAGCTACTTTTGGAAGGAATGCCCATTTCTCGAACCCCATTTTTTCTAAAAGTTTTATGCTTGCAATATTTCGGTCGAGAAGTATTGCAAAAAGATTTTTAAATCCATATTCAGGTGATTTTGCAATTATTAGATTCATCAATTTTGTACCAATACCCGTTTTTTGATAATCTTTTCTAATGAAGTAACTTACTTCTGCAGTTTGTTTTAAAGCAAGTCTGCCAGGCCTGTAAGGACTTAATGCAATCCATCCTATAACTTCCCCGTTTATTTCAGCAACAAAAACCGGATAGTTCTCTTTTACATGATCTTTAAACCATTTTTTTCTTTTTGAGATTGACACAGGTAAAATGTCAGCAGTCGATATTTTTGAAGGAATTGATTGATTATAAATGTCATTAATTGAAACAATGTCGTCAAAAGTTGCTTCTCTGATTTTCATTTTGGTATTTATTTTTTTAACGAATCTCTTATTTCTCTTAATAGTAAAATTTCTTCAGGTGTTGCTTTTGGCTTAGTTTCCTTTTGTTTATGCAATTTATTAATTTGTCGGATTAAAAGAAAAACAGTAAATCCAATTATTAAAAAACTGATAATCGTATTTAAAAATAAGCCGTATTTAATCACTACAGCTTCAGATGTTTCTGTAGCAGCCTTTAAGGTAACTCCTAAATCTGAAAAATTTATCCCTCCCGTAATTACCCCAATCGGCGGCATAATTATGTTTGCAACTAACGAACTAATTATCTTACCAAAAGCTGCACCAATTACAATACCAATAGCCATGTCGATAACATTGCCGCGTAAAGCAAATTTTTTAAATTCCTGATAAACACTCATATTTAATATTTTTTCTTTGGTTAATAAAAACTCTAAAATACGAAGATTTTTATTCGGGTGCGTTTTGTATTGTAAAAACATTTATTATTTAATGCACAATCTATTGAGCTTTATTGTTATTTAATTGACATTCAGTCATTATTCGATTTTCATTTGCTTACTTATTTCCCATATTTCCAGTATCTCCACTATTCCCCTAATCTCTCATTAAAACCATTGACAATCAAACCAAACTTTTTCATTACAAATATTCCTCATTTTCAATTAACAATTCTTAACAAAAGGTTTAACATATTTTAACATAAAGCCCCGAGAATCATAAAATATGATGATTTATATTTGCGTTTTAAAGATTAAAATTTTAAAGTACTATTATGCAAACTAATATTAAAGAATTAAACGAAAGAATAGAGAAAGAAAGTGCTTTTGTTGACATGATTAACATGGAAATGCACAAGGTTATCATCGGGCAAAAGCACATGATTGAACGTCTGTTAATCGGAATGTTGTCCAATGGCCATATTTTACTTGAAGGAGTTCCCGGGCTTGCCAAAACATTAGCCATCACTTCGCTTGCAAAATCAATTGAAGCAAAATTCAGCAGAATACAATTTACACCCGATCTTTTACCTGCTGACTTAATCGGAACATTGATCTATAGTCAGAAAAAAGAGGAATTCATTGTAAGAAAAGGACCCGTTTTTGCAAACTTTATACTCGCCGACGAAATTAATCGTTCGCCTGCAAAAGTGCAAAGTGCTTTGCTTGAAGCTATGCAGGAAAGACAAGTTACAATTGGTGATAAAACTTATCCTTTACAAGAACCTTTTCTGGTTTTGGCGACTCAAAACCCGATTGAACAGGAAGGAACTTATCCCTTGCCTGAAGCTCAGGTTGACCGTTTTATGTTGAAAGTTGTAATCAGTTACCCCGAAAAAGAGGAAGAAAAAGCAATTATCAGGCAAAATATTACTAATACTTTTGCTACCACAAACCAGGTATTGAATACTACTGATATTATCAAAGCAAGGGAAGTTGTTAGAGAAGTTTATCTTGACGAAAAAATTGAAAATTATATTACCGATATTGTTTTCTCCTCACGCTATCCGGCTGAATATAAATTGAAAAAATTCGATGGCTTGATAAATTACGGAGCCTCGCCTCGTGCAAGTATCAATCTTGCGCTCGCAGCTAAAGCTTATGCTTTTATCAAACGACGCGGTTATGTGATTCCTGAAGATATTCGGGCAGTAGCAAACGATGTCATGCGTCATAGAATTGGTTTGACTTATGAAGCCGAAGCTGAAAATATTACTACCGAAGATATTATTAATGAAATTCTTAACACAGTTGAAGTGCCTTAATAGATTTTGGAGTTTAGATTTAAGAATTTAGATTTAAGCCGCTAATTAAAAATAGTAAATCAAAAATTAAAAATAAAGAGTGGAAACTGCTGAAATATTTAAAAAAGTAAGAAAGATTGAAATAAAAACCCGGGGATTGTCCAATCAAATTTTTTCGGGGCAATATCATAGCGTGTTTAAAGGTAGGGGGATGGCTTTCAGCGAAGTTCGGGAGTATCAATACGGCGATGATATCAGAAATATCGACTGGAATGTTACAGCACGGTTTAATCATCCTTATATTAAAATTTTTGATGAAGAACGCGAACTAACAGTAATGTTGTTGATTGATGTTAGTGGTTCAAATGAATTCGGAACTCAAAAACTTCTAAAGGAGGAGATGATTACTGAAATAGCTGCTGTTTTGGCATTTTCGGCAATTCAAAATAATGATAAAGTCGGAGTGATTTTTTTCAGCAACAAGATTGAAAAATTCATCCCTCCAAAAAAAGGAACTTCGCATATTCTAAGGATTATCCGTGAATTAATTGATTTCAAACCCGAAAATCGTGAAACAAATATTGCTGAAGCATTAAGATATTTAACCAATGTTATTAAAAAACGTTGTACGACTTTTGTGCTTTCCGACTTCATTGATAAAAATTTTGACGATGCAATCAGAATTGCAAACAAAAAACATGATCTGATAGCAGTTAGGATTTATGATAAAAGAGAAACAGAAATACCAAATGTGGGTTTAATTCAGGTTAAGAATGCTGAAACCGGAAAAAAAATGTGGGTTGATACCGCTGATCAAAAAGTAAGAAGAAACTTTATGAATTGGGCAATGGAAAAAGATAAATATCTCACCGAAATTTTTAGCAGAAGCGGTGTTGATGTTGCAAAAATTAGAACCGATCAGGATTATGTTAAACCTTTGATTAGTATGTTTAAAAAGAGGGAAGCGAGGATTTGATTAATAAATCGGGATTAATAATGAGTATAATCATCCTGTTTTTGAAAACAATATAATAATAAATTAAAGCAGTATGTGAATTTGTTCAAATTGAATTACAAATGATAAAAAAAAATAAAATATCAAATTTAAAAACTATATTATTTCTGATACTAATAGTTGTCGGTAATTTAAGTTTTGCACAATCAACTTATGTGAGTGCTGATCTGGATTCTACAGCTATACTTATCGGTGATCAAATAAATTTGAATTTAAAAGCATCATTTCCGGCAGATAATAAAATTTTGTGGCCACAACTCAATGATACAATTATCAAGGATGTTGAAATTATTGGGAAGTCAAAAATTGATACAATTTTGTCTGATGATAAATCATATAAAACTCTTTTACAGAAAATTAAAATAACATCATTCGATTCCGGATTTTATGAAATTCCACCGTTTCATTTTGAATATTCCAAACCCGGCGATACTGTAAAATTTTCGTTAGAAACCTATCCTTTATATCTTGAGGTTTACACAATTGTCGTGGATACAACTAAGGGAATTTTTCCAATTAAAGGGCCTGTAAAAGCACCTTTTACATTTAAAGAAATTTTACCATGGATTATAGGGGGTGCGATTGCTTTATTAATAATTGCATTTTTAATTTATTATATGATAAAACGCAAAAAGCATGAGCCATTATTCAAAGCAAAACCTAAGCCTAAATTGCCTGCTCATATTATTGCTTTAAATGCTTTGGAGAATCTGAGAAAGGAAAAATTGTGGCAAAGCGGAAAAGTTAAAGAATATCATACAACTTTGACGGATATTATCAGAAGGTATCTTGAAGAAAGATTCGATATAAATGCAATAGAAATGACTACCGATGAAATTTTATCGGCTGTGAAAAATGTTCAATTATCCGATGAACTGAAAGTCAAACTTAAAGAGATGTTGGTTTTAGCCGATCTGGTGAAATTTGCCAAAGAAAAACCTTTACCTGCTCAACAAGATTTAAGCTTAATTAATGCAATAGCATTTGTTAGAGAAACAATTGAAAGAATTGAAATAGCTTCGGAAAAACTGAATTCGGAAAAATCCGAGCTTGAAAAAAATAGTAAAAATGTTTAGAGAAATAGAATTTGCTCAACCATATTTTCTGTACCTTTTAATAATAATTCCTTTATTATGTGTTTGGTATTGGTACAAAAGAAATAAATACAAACCTGATATTCAACTTTCAACAACTGCCGGTTTTGAGAATACTCCTTTAAGTTTACGACAAAGGCTTTATCACGGTCTATTTGTTATCAGAATGTTGGCCATTGCTTTATTGATAGTTGCTTTTGCCCGCCCACAAACAAGCTCAAGTAGCCAGGATGTAACCATCGAAGGTATCGACATTGTTATGTCAATTGATATTTCGGGAAGTATGTTAGCCGAGGATTTTAAACCAAACCGTTTGGAAGCAGCAAAAAATGTTGCCTCCGAATTTATTCAGGGCAGGCCAAACGATAGGGTAGGGCTTGTGGTTTTTAGTGGCGAAACTTTTACGCAATGCCCTTTGACTACAGACCATGCAGTTATCAGAAACCTGTTTAAAGATATTAAAAGCGGTATGATAGAAGACGGAACAGCAATCGGCGATGGTTTGGCAACATCGGTTAATCGTTTAAAAGACAGTAAAGCAATCAGTAAAGTAATTATTCTTCTAACCGATGGCGTAAATAATATGGGAGCCCTTGACCCGCTTTCGGCTGCCGAAATAGCGAAATTATACGGTGTTAGAGTTTATACTATCGGAGTTGGCTCACTTGGTACGGCCCCTTACCCTGTTCAAACTCCTTTCGGTAAAAAATATCAAGATATGGAAGTTCAAATTGACGAAGCCCTTTTGAAAGAAGTTGCTCAACTTACCGATGGTAGATATTTTAGAGCAACCAGTAATAAAAAACTTCGTGAAATTTATGGTGAGATTGACAAACTCGAAAAATCAAAAATAGATGTAACCGAATTCAAAAAGATGAAAGAAGAATATCTAATTTTTGCCTTAATAGCAATGATTTTATTTGCTTTCGAAATTATTTTAAGAAATACAATTTATAAAACAACACCATAGCAAGATGCAAGATGCAGGATACAAGATACAGGATACAAGATATTGGATACAAGATATTGGATACAAGATGCTTTCGACTTACATCAATTCATGCTTCAAATGATAGTTTATAATAAAACAAAACAACAAAAATGATACGATTTGAACATATATATTTTCTTTACGGATTATTATTTATTCCTGTTTTTATTCTGTTATTCAGTTTGATGTTAGCATGGAAGAAAAAAACCATAAAGAAATTCGGTGAGGTTTCAATAATAAAACAATTGATTCCTTTTACCTCGAAAAGCAAACCTATTTTGAAATTTGTTTTGATGATGCTTGCTTTTATTTTTTTGATTCTCGGACTTGCAAACCCGCAAATTGGTTCAAAATTGGAAAAAATTGAACGCAAAGGAATTGATATTGTGATTGCTATTGATGTTTCAAACAGCATGCTTGCACAAGATATAAAACCAAGCAGGCTTGAAAGTGCCCGACATGCAGTTTCTAACTTGATTGATAAACTTAATAACGACAGAATCGGGATCATTGTTTTTGCCGGAAAAGCTTTTGTTCAGCTACCCATTACAACCGATTATGCTGCAGCAAAATTGTTTTTATCAACAATAACACCGGATATTGTCCCAACTCAAGGTACAGCAATTGGCGATGCAATTCAGCTTGCAATTAATTCATTCAACGATAACGATCATAGCAAAGCCATTATAATAATTACTGATGGTGAAAATCACGAGGGAAATGCAATGCAAGAAGCTCAAGCCGCTGCCGAACTCGGAATATCAATTTATACAATTGGAATGGGATTACCCGACGGAGGGCCTATTCCGATTTATAATGAATTTAATAATCAGGTTGGTTTTAAAAAGGATAATCAAAATAATACTATAATAACTAAACTAAACGAACCTATGCTTCAGCAAATTGCACTTGCAGGAAATGGAAGCTATGTTAGAGCAAATAATTCACAGGCAGGTTTAGATAAAATATTTAAAGAAATCAACAAGCTTGAAAAAACTGAGTACGAAAGTAAAATGTTTTCCGATTATGAAGACAGATTCCAGTATTTTCTTGCTGTTTCTTTGCTGTTTATGATAATCGAATTTCTTATTTATGAAAAGAAAAGTATGTTAATGATGAAAATAAAATTATTTGACAGATAATTTGTTTAATAAAACTATGTTAATATTGATATAACAATGAAAAATTTACTGACAGCAGCCGCCATCATCCTTTTATTTTCAATTCAGGGATTTTCACAAAACGAAAATACATTGATTCGTGAAGGAAATAAACTCTACGATGAAAAAAAATATCCTGAAGCTGAAATTGAATACCGAAAATCATTGGAGGTTGCTCCTAAATCATTCAAAGGAAATTTTAACCTTGCAGATGCTTTATACGAGCAAAAAAACTATGAAGAAGCATCGAAAATGTTTAACGATATTGCTTCACAAAAAACAAGTAAAAAAGTAAAGGCTGAAGCTTATCATAATCTTGGAAACTCATTGTTAGACCAGCAGAAAATTGAAGAAAGTATTGATGCTTATAAAAACGCTCTCAGAAATAATCCTAATGATAAAGAAACAAAATATAATCTTGAATATGCTAAACAATTGCTAAAAAAACAGCAGCAACAACAAGATCAAAATAAGGATAATAAAGATCAAGAAGACAAAGAAAAGAAAGACGAGAATAAAGAAGAAAAAGAACAAAACAAGGATAAACAAGATCAAAATAAGGATCAACAGGATAAAAACGAAGATAAGAAAGACGAAAATAAAGATAAGCAGGATCAGCAAAATCAGGATAAAAAAGATCAACAAAAAAAAGATCAACAGCAGCAGCCTCAGCCTAAAGAAATTTCAAAAAAGGACGCTGAACGTATGTTACAAGCTTTGAAAAATAGTGAAAAAGAAACTCTTGAAAAGCTTAAAAAAGCCAAAGCCGCAAAAGCTCAAAGAGTAAAAATTGAAAAGGATTGGTAAATGAAAACACTTAAAAAATATAACAGATTTCAACGATTAACCCGGATAAGGCTTTATTAAATTTAAATCAAAATGGAATTGATAATATGTAAAAATTAGTGTAAACTGTGGCGAAAAAATTGAACATAAGTTTTAAATTTGCACAAGCATAATAAAATGAAGAAGTACTTTTTATTAATATTTTCAATATTTACAATATTCTCAAATGGCTTATTTGCCGAAGATATTGTTTTTTCAGCTGAAGCCAAACGTGTGGTTAAAATTGGCGAAATGTTTAACTTAACATTCACATTAAACGCACAGGGAAAGCAATTTAGGGGGCCAAAAATTGAAAATTTTAAAATTATTTCAGGCCCAAATACTTCAAGCAATTCAAGTATCAGGTTTATTAACGGTAGTATGTCGCAATCGGTAACATACACTTTTTCTTATGTTTTGGAAGCCGTTGAAGCAGGTAGTTTCTCCATTCCTTCAGCTTCAATTGTTGTTGATAAAGAAAAAATTTCATCGAATCCATTGACCATAAAAGTTATTAGGTCTCAAAATAATAAGCCTCAGACAAAGCCACAAAATAAAAAACAAAGTAACCGAAGGCCTAAAAGCAGCCGACAAAGAAATCAAAACCAAAACACTTCAAAAGGGAAAAATGTTTCTGTAAATAATAAAGATGTGTTTTTGAAGGCTTTGATCAGTAAAAAAAATCCTTTTCAGGGAGAGCAAATTGTAGTTACTTATAAAATTTATACAAAAGTTCCATTGTCAAATATTGGCATAAACAAACTTTCGTCATTTCCCGGATTTTGGTCCTATAATTTATTAAAAGATAAGGGTCGTCTTAATCAATACAATGAATCCATTGGTGGTGAAGAATATGTGGTTGCCGATTTAAAGAAAACCGCATTAATTCCGGTAAAAAGCGGCAAGTTAAAAATTGAGGCTCTCGAAATGGAATGTGTGGCTCAAATCAGGTCGAAAACCCAAAGGAGAAGAAACGATCCTTTTTTCGATAGTTTCTTCAACGATCCTTTTTTTGGTTCATATCAAAATGTTGAAAAAAACGTAATCTCTGAAGCCTTAGAGGTTGATGTAAAACCACTGCCATTACGCGATAAACCTGTGGATTTTGGTGGTGCTGTCGGTGACTTCAATTTCAAATCAAGCATTGATAAAAGCGATTTAAAGGTTAATGAGGCCTTAACATTAAAACTTACGGTTTATGGTGAAGGAAACATCGAACTTATTGATAAATTCAATATTAGTTTTCCTCCTGATTTTGAGGTTTATGATCCTAAGATCACTAAAAAAATAATCCCTGCTGAAGGTGGAATTACCGGACGCCGGATTTTTGAATACCTGATTATTCCGAGAAATGCCGGTGAATTTATTATCAAACCGATTAATTTTTCATTCTTTAATCCGAAAACAAAAAAGTACAATACTATTTCTTCTCCTCAATACTTAATCAAAGTCGAAAAAGGAAATGATGAACCCCAGAGTATAACTTTTACGGGTGCTAATAAAGAAGAAATTAAATACATTGGAAGCGACATCAGGCATATAAAATCTCCACCCTATAAATTGAAAAAATCAGGAGTATTTTTATTTGGTTCGGGTTTATTCTGGATATCTTTAATTACCCCATTCATTATTTTTATTCTGATAATTATAATTTGGAAAGATCAGATTAAAAAGAGAAGCGATATTGTTTTAATGAAAAACAAAAAAGCTACAAAAGTATCACGGAAACGATTGAAAAAAGCTCACGATTTTTTAAAGGCTAATAAAAAAGAAGAGTTTTTTATAGAAGTTTCACAAGCACTTTGGGGATATTTAAGTGATAAATTCAGTATTCCGATTTCGGAGCTATCAATTGATTCTGTTAACGAGGCATTATTGAAAAAGGATGTTAAAGAAGAAATAATTAAACGTTTTATTGAGACTCTAAATAATTGTGAATTTGCACGTTTTGCTCCAGGCGATAGTTCAAAAAATATGGATAATATTTATAAGGAAGCATTAGAAATAATAATTAAAATTGAAAAGGAATTGAGATGAAAAAAGTAATATTCACTTTAATTATTTTTGTTTTTTGCCTAAGCCTTAATGCAGGGGAGATAAGCGATTCTTTGATTTTAAATGCTAATAAAGAATATTCGGAGGGCTTGTATAACAATGCAATTGAAAGTTATATGAGTCTTGTTGATAGCGGATATGAATCCCCGAAATTATTTTATAACCTGGGAAATGCATATTTCAAGATTAATGAAATGGCTCCCGCTATTTTATATTACGAAAAGGCAAAAACACTTGATCCGAATGATAGAGATATCAATTTCAATTTGAATATTGCAAGAAGCAAGATACCCGATAAAATTGAATCGGTTCCTTTTTTATTTTACGTAAAATGGTGGAATTCAATTTATAATTTATTTTCATCAAATACACTTGCGATGATTTGTGTGCTATCATTCGTTATCACTTTAATTTTACTGGCAATATATTTCCTTTCAAATGTATTTATTTATCGAAAACTTTCATTTTGGTTTGGGATATTGTTTTTCGTTTTTTCAATAACATCCTTCATCCTTTCATATCAGAAATATAATTTCTTCAGTACAAAGCAACAGGCAATTGTTTTTACGCCCACAATTACTATTAAAAGTTCGCCCAACCAAAATAGTGTTGATTTATTTGTGATGCACGAAGGTTCAAAAGTTCAAATCATCCAACACCTCGGCGAATGGTATGAAATCAGAATTGCAAACGGCAGCGTTGGTTGGCTGAAAGCTTCCGATGTTAGAACAATTTAGACATAAAACTGTTAAGCTCCTGTTTTCTTTCCTGCAACATTTTATCAAAAACCTCGTGAGTTTATAACCGGACTTTTCGGTTAAAGTAATTTTAAAAAATCAATGTTTTTAAAAAAGTAAGTATATTTGAATAATTAATGATTATATAAATTATTGAATAATCTTTTTTATGCAATTAAATTAAACAATTAATAATTAGATTTTTATGAAAAATATATTATTTTTCGCTATACTTATGATAATGATTTCAATAACATATTCGTGTTCAAGACATTCGGCAAAGCTTGTTAAAAATTCAAAGCAAACAATATCCGAAAATACAAGTAATTCAGGGCCTCCTTGTATTGTATATAAGACAAATAGCGATTTCGATGAATTAGTTCCGGTAATACTTAATGATCAAAAAACAGAAATTATTTCTTATCCGGCAGTTAGTGATATTTATTATAAAGGGAATTTTGCTTATCCGACCAAACTTTCAGATGGATTTTTATTAGACAATAGAGGAATTGACAAAAATGTTGCTTTTCTGAAGCTTACATATGAGGAATATTCAAAATTGAAAAACACTCCTTCAACTGAGGAGTTAAGAAAAATGATAGTTTCTGACAATCCTTTGAAGGAAATGTATAGTTGCGGCAGTAAATATAAATACAAAAATCTAATAGAAAGTATTGATAATATAATAAAAAACAATGAATTAAACAAGTGCCTGAAAATAAAATAATGTAAACAGAATGACTAAATTTTAAAATTAGTGTATAAATCCCTAAAAAATAAGTAACAAAAATCTATGCCCATAAAATCAAAAAAGTTCGGTGCTTTTGCAGGTGTTTTCACACCATCGATACTTACTATACTTGGTGTGATCATGTACTTACGACTTGGTTGGGTTGTAGGAGAAGCAGGTTTGTACGCTGCAATCGGGATAATTTTATTGGCTCATGTAATTTCTATTTCAACCGGATTAAGTATTTCGTCGATTGCAACAGATAAAAAAATCAAAATCGGTGGAATTTATTATATGCTTTCCCGCAGCCTTGGATTGCCGATCGGCGGTTCAATAGGGATAACTTTATTTGTTGGAACAGCTTTGAGTATTTCATTATACATTGTAGGTTTTTGCGAGAGCTTTTTGTCGCTCGAAATTATTCGTGATTTTTTAGGAATTGGTCAAACCATTAACGACATACGAATTGTCGGGACTATAGTAATTATTGTTCTTGTAATTATAGCATTTATAAGCACCTCGCTTGCTATCAAAACACAATTCATCATTTTGGCTGCCATTGCATTATCTTTAATATCAATATTCATGGGATTTTTTCTAAATACCGAATTTCACCCTGAAGAAATTCTCTTAAGCTCATCAAATAATGATATTCCTCTTGAACGGATTTTTGCAATATTTTTTCCGGCTGTAACCGGATTTACGGCCGGCGTTGCTATGTCAGGCGATTTAAAAAATCCCAAAAAAGCCATTCCATTTGGAACACTTTCGTCTATACTTGTCGGTTTAATAGTATATTTAGGCTTTGCTTTTGGATTAGCATATTTTGTCAATCGCGACATGCTGACCACGGATTATAATTTTCTATTGAAGATTGCATATTTTTCACCATTAGTTATTGCAGGTATTTGGGGAGCAACATTATCCTCAGCCCTCGGTGGGATATTAGGCGGCCCGAGAATTTTACAAGCAATATCATTCGATAGAATCACACCTAAAATTTTTAGTAAAACTTACGGTAAAAATAATGAACCAAGAAATGCTTTGATTTTAACATTTTTTATTTCTGAAATTGGTATTCTTATTGGTGACTTGGATATTATTGCACGCTTAGTTACAATATTTTATATTTCCGCCTATGGATTCATAAATCTTGCTTATACCCTCGAAAGCTGGGCAAGTACCGATTTTAGGCCAAGTTTTAGACTTTCAAAATGGGTTGGAATAATTGGATTTATAGCATGTTTTGCCGTTATGTTTAAATTGGACACTTTGGCAATGGCGGGTGCTTTTGTGATCTTTATCGGTTTGTATTATATTATTAGAAAAAAGGGATTGCGTCTCGATTTGGGGGATGTCTGGCAGAGCGTTCGTTCCTCGATGATTCGTTCGATTCTAAAAAAAATGGATAGGAAAGAACTCGAAGAACGCAACTGGAAACCTAATATTATTTTATTTAGCGGGAGTGCAAATGTTAGAAAGTATTTGGTAGATTTTGGGAAGTATCTTGCCGGAAAACATGGCTTTTTATCTATTTTTGAGTTGATTGAAAATAAATCGGCAAAAGTTCTTTTTCCAAAACATAAACAATCGGTCGCAACGGAAGAAAATCAATTATATGACGGGATTTTTATGCGACGACAAGCTTGTAAGGATATTTATGAGGGGATGGAAGTTATTGCCAACACCTATGGATTTTCAGGTGTTGAGCCAAATACGGTTTTATTCGGTTGGGCAGGACAAAGCAAAAATCCCATTCGTTTCGCTAAAACAATTAAAACACTTTCCGATCTCGATCTAAATATTTTAATGCTTAATTATAATCAGGAGAAAGGCTTTGGAAAGAAAAAGTTAATCGATATTTGGTGTAGGGGAGGAGGAAACAACGGTAGCCTTGTTCTTTCGTTGGTTAAATTTCTTTGGTTATCGGAAGAATGGAGGAATGTAAAAGTCAGATTATTAATAATTAACCCCAAAAACGATGAAAAGGATATTCTTCTTACGGATGCCGACAAGGTTCTTGAAACCCAGCGGATTTCTGCCGAAGTCATAATCATCAATAACCAAATCGAGCAAAAACCTGTTCGCGAGATCATTAAAAATAAATCATCTAATTCCGATCTTGTGTTCCTCGGTATTCCCCCGATAATTGAAGGTAAAGAACATCGTTTTAGTGATGATGTGATAAAACTTTGTTTAGACAATACAAGTGTAGTTTTTGTTAAGGCTTCGTCATATTTTCAGGAACTTCAGATTGGTATAAAAA
>Ga0222665_1000852_pt1 | contig 16350 bp, 12 predicted proteins | sample AntAcemetagen653_FD_179853 | JGI IMG/M metagenome (GOLD analysis project Ga0222665, IMG submission 179853) | Saline water microbial communities from Ace Lake, Antarctica - #653 | ecosystem: Environmental > Aquatic > Non-marine Saline and Alkaline > Saline | place: Antarctica: Ace Lake...
ATGAAGGTGTTACTTTTGGCAGGAAGAATAAAATAAGACAGAAAGCGGTAGACATAATGATTGCTGTTGACATGCTTCGTCATTCATTTAGGAAAAACATGACAAAAGCGTCTTTATTAACAGGCGACCTTGATTTTAAACCATTATTAGATGCTTTAGTATTAGAAGGAATGCACACTTCAATTATATATTCAAAAGAATCAATAAGCAATGAATTACTTTTTGCTGCAGACAGTAACCAAAGAATTACTATTGAACAAATTCACGATTGGATTTTAGATGAAGAAAAAAAAGAAATATTAATCCCAGAATTTAAAATAAATTATCGTAATGAATCACCCGTAATACTGAAAGAGGGGACATCGACTAGAGAAAACATAACTTTGCTTACCCGGGAAAGTAATGAATTCTGGCTAAAACTCAGTAGAAACGAAGAACGAAATAGTACATATTTAATATATTCTGACAAAGACAATTTAATTAGATTTTATGAAGACCTATATGACATTAAAATAAATTGGAAATAAAATGGTAACTCATAACATGGTGTAAAAATCATTGGGCGGGATTCCAAGCTTTAAAGTGCCTGCTTCTATCAAAATTAACAGCAGACGGAAAGAGAAGTGAGCTGAAACGCCCAACGCTTTTTACACATGACCGTTACGAACCACAATAAAAAAAGAAAAATAAGAATTTTAAAATTGATTAAATTTGGTTTTTACAATTAAAATAATCAAATGATTAGCGAAGATTACAAAGGAACACTCGAATTAATAAAACATGAAATCCAAACGGCAAGATTTCAAGTTGTAAAAACCATTACAAAAGAACATATTCAACTTTATTGGAAGATTGGGAAAATAATTTTAGAAAAACAAAAGGAACAAGGTTGGGGAAAATCGGTTGTTGAAAAGATTTCAATTGACTTACAAAAAGATTACCCGGAAAGTAATGGATATTCAACAAGAAATCTTTGGGATATGAGGCGGTTTTATGCCCGATATTCGACCAATGAAAAACTGCGACAGCTTGTCGCAGAAATTCCCTGGGGACAAAATCTGCTTATTCTCACAAAAATAAAAGACGATAAAGAAGCCGAATTCTACCTGAATGCAACAAAAGAATATGGATGGAGCAGGAATGTTTTATTAAATCAAATAAAGTCGCAAGCTTACCGAAGGGCATTGTCCGAACATAAAACCCATAATTTTGAAACGGCACTTCCTGAATATCTATCAGAACAAGCTGACGAAGCCATAAAGAGTGAATACAACCTTGAATTCCTTGGATTAAAAGAAGGTGTAAAAGAGCGGGAACTTGAAAATAAAATGATTGAGAAAATCCGTGATGTAATCATGGAATTTGGTGCTGGATTTGCTTTCCTTGGGAATCAATTCAAATTAAGATTAGGCGATAAAGAATATTTCATTGACCTTTTATTTTATCACCGAAAATTACAATGCCTTGTCGCAGTCGAACTAAAAGTTGGAGAATTTAAACCCGAATATGCTGGAAAATTGAATTTCTATCTTGAAATTTTAGATAATACAGAAAAAACAGAAAGTGAAAACCCATCAATTGGAATATTGCTTTGTGCGGAGAAAGATACTTTAGAAGTTGAATATGCCCTGAGAATAACAAATAAACCAATTGGGATTGCAGAATATCAATTAACAAAAGATTTGCCGAAGAAATACAAGAAATATTTACCAGACGATAAAATGATAATTAAAAAGCTGAAAGAATAAACCACGATTGGTAATTCGTGGTAAATTTAAATGAAACAATTAACCATCATATTATTAACCTTGTTATTTACTAATATTTCAGTTATTGGGCAAGAGGCAGAACCTTCGGGCTCAAGCAATAATTGGGGAATTGGAATAAAGGCTGTACAACAAATCAACTATCCTATTTCACATTCAATAATTGCATTTAATCTAACTAGAAGAAATCATAGCATTTATGCAGGGCCTAACTACAGTCATTTGTTTAATAACTACTTTGGGGACGAACCAGTAAATGTTTATGAGAAGAATTCAATTGGAATTAATTTTGGATACTGATATATTATTGACTCGAAATGGGAGAGAACAAACTATTTTGTGCAATTGGATTTTTCAATATACAAAGTGAAATACAAAGAATATCACGGACATTTTCTCGGGAGTGAAAACATGGAAAATATAATTGTTGAAAACAATGGAAGTATTGGCTTGAATTACGCAATTTCAGATAATATTGATGTTTTTGGAGGAATAGGAATTGGAAGTACAGCCGGCTTTTTTCTTATGCTTGATAAATTCATTCCTCATTCATTTATTGGGATAGGATATAAAATTAAGTAAAGAAACATGCAGTAACGACTGTTCAAAAGTTATGGAAAGAAGATCGGATAATGAAGAAATTAACAATCAGTTTTCTGTAATTAGACCACAATTGTAAAGATTTTGTTAAAAAATTATATATCTTTGCTCATTAATAAAATTGTTTTCAACAAAAATGATTTTAATATTCTTTTGATTCATTCTTGTAAAATTCAGATTAGCAAAAAAATAGAAACATAAAAAACATAAAAATAAATTCATCACATAAATAATTGCAATATTTTTAAAACTTAATAAATGGGGGACAATAAAGGATTAGAAAATAATAAATTGCACGAAGAAATAACTTCTAAAGAAGCATCAATTCTTATAGTTGAAGATAATCCAAATGTAAATATTCTGTTAAAAAAATATTTGGAAAACCTTTCTTTTAAAATTATAATAAGTGAGGATGGTGAAGAAGGATTCAAATGCTTCAAAGAATCACATTTTGACCTTTGTATTATTGATATTATGTTACCCAAAATGGATGGATTTAACCTGGTAAAGAAAATTAGGGAAATTGATGAAAATGTGCCCATAGTTTTTCTTACCGCAAAAGCTTTTGTTGAAGACAGGATTAAAGGTTTTGAAGCAGGATGTGATGATTATATAACAAAACCTTTTAGTACGAGGGAGTTGGGTTTACGTATAAATGCAATTCTAAAACGCTATTTGGAAAACAAAGGCAATGATAATGGAGTTGTTTATCATATTGGAAAATTTGTTTTTGATTATACAAACCTGAACCTTACGATAGATAATACAACACAAATTCTCACAAGAAAGGAAGCATCGCTCTTAAAATTATTTTGTAATAACAAAAATAAATTGATACTGCGAAAACAAATAATGAAAGAAATATGGGGTAAGGATGACTATTACATTGGTCGAAGCATGGATGTTTTTATTACTAAAATAAGGAAACATTTAAAAGCAGATCCAAATATTTCAATTACCAATGTTCATGGGTCGGGATTTAAACTTGAAGAAAAAAATTAGCAAGTCAGCTTTAATCAATTATTGAGATTTTCCGTGTTGCTACTTTTTCGCCAAAAGCTATCTTAAGAAAATATACTCCCGAGATCAAATTCTCTCGCTCAATTTTTAATTTATGATTTCCTGCCTCAAGTTTTCCTTCGTCTGTTTTATAGACTATTTCACCAATGATATTAAAAACACATAAGGAAACATTCTGTTGTTCTGATAAATTAAAATCTACCTCCATTGTTTCACTAAAAGGGTTTGGAAATATATTCAAGCTTTCGAAATCAGTCATTTGTTCAATACCAACACCGCTTTCTGTTTTAAATTGAATAGATTTATATGACTCAAATCCCATCCATTGTGCAATGTAAGTGTTGGTACCATAATAAAGTATAGCCATCCCCGGTGTTTTTAAACCATCGCCTCCGTCATCATACAGATTAAATTTATAACATTCGGATGAATTCAGATTGAAAACTTCCTGAATCACTTGGCCTGATTGAGAATATGGTCCACCTGAATAAACAAGTTCATTATTATTATCAAGAATTTCCCATGTTGTTTCTTCAGGATGTATATCAGTCCTAAGAAATAATTTCACTTCAGAAGGTGTTTCCTCTGCTTCGGCAATTAACGCTGTTTGAGTATCGTTTGCAGGATATTGGTCAGTATTTCCATTTGGATTGGATGTAGTAACTGTCAGAATATTTGAAAGTTCAACTGCAAAATCAATTTGAGGAAGTGTAAAAGTTTCTGTTTCAAGATAGGCTAAATGACCTGCCCATGAAAAAATCTCATTTTCTCCAATATTAACATTATATTCAATATCAACACTTGTTAGATTATCAATACCGGTATTCTTAATTGTAATCTTTGGTTCTAATGAGCCGTCACAAATTGCATCAGGTAGCATTGAAATATTTATTAAAGCTGCATCAAATTGATTTGTAGTAACAAATTCCAAAATATTTACTTTTTTCGCCTGTAAAATTTCTTTAGAGTTTTTGTTTTGAATAAACAAGATTAATTCACAATGTTCATAATTCCAATCAGAGGCTTTAATAAATTGTAATGGAATTTCCAGAGTATTGCTTTGAGAAAAATCGAGAATTGTTCCATATTGGTTAGGTATCATTAATCTTTCGACAAAATTTAACTCGGGTTGTCCCTGCCAAAATTCCTCAATATGTGATTCGGTCAGAACTGCATGCAATACAAGATTATCGCCTGTGTATTCAGCTACCTTTTCAATACTTACATTAATGTCATATAATTCAAGTCCCGAATTTGCTCCTTCAACAGCAAGTGTAAACGACGAAAGAATAGCTTTTCTTTGATTATATTTAGGTAAATACGATGAATACAAACTTTGTGTCGAGCTTCCCCCCGGTACTGTAAGTATTCCATCGAATTTTGCAGTTGGGTAGCCTGTCATTCCATAGTACGATATTCTGGATAATGAATAAGAATTTTCATAATCATCTCCGCCATGATATTCAACTACAGCAACATCATGGCCATTTTCAATTAAATCGTCTGCTCCCATTGCAGCTCCCGGGCAATATTGACACCAGGTGCCTGTGCCAATTTCTAAAATTACCATTTCTCTTTCAACTTGTTGGGCTGATATAAAATTAACCGAAATAAATATAACGGCAACTAAAATTAAAATCTTTTTCATGTTATAAAATAAATATATAAGTTTGCAAATCTATGTCCTTTTTTAAGTTAAAATTAATTTTAAAAATATTTTTATTTACATATATTTAAGTATCTAAAAATAAGGAGTAAATTCAATTAATTTATTTTTTAATTTTTTTGTAAAAAATAAAAAATACTTATTTTTGTGCACAATTATACAAAATGAGATATATACATACTTATAATGTATAATTTTCGTTCTTATGATGAAACTTTATCATATTTTATCATATTTTATTAAATTTATTAAAATAAATATTAACTTCTAAAATTTTAATCCAATGAAAAAAAAATTATTACTCACGCTGATTGCCAGTATATTTATGTTAGCCGGATTCTCGCAATGTCTTACACTACAAACTCCTGAAGGTATAGATATTCCAAATGGCGGTGAAATAACCGTTTTCGGCGAAGAAACTGCCACAGAAATTGTTAGCCATGTTTATGTTACTAATAATTGTGGATCAGACATTAATGTTTCACTTCGAAGAAATCAAATTTACATGGTTGACACTTCCTATAGCATGTTTTGCTGGGGTATCTGTTATTCTCCTCATGTTAATCAATCAGCATTTCCGATTGAAATAGCTGCCGGTGCTACTGATGAAAATAGTTTTTCAGGGCATTATCATCCAGAACTCCTTGTAGGAATTTCAAGAGTTTCATATACTTTTTATGATGACAACAACCCCAATGATTCTGTAATGTTTATTGTCAATTATTCGGCGGGTGTTGCAAATCAAGTTATTGCAGTTGAGCCCGGATTCCAATTCGTATCGAGCAGAATTAATCCGACAGACCCGGATATGATGGCAGTAGCAACGGATATTATCAATGATGACCTTAATTATATAAGAAATTCAGTAGGAGCTATGTTAAGAAAAATCGGGCCAAACTGGGTTAATGGAATTGGTGATTGGGTTGGCGTTGAAGGTTATTTGATAAAAACCAGCGGAACAGGAGAATTTAGTGTTGTAGGCGAGGTAATACCCGTTGATACACCTATTTATGTTGAAGCAGGTTTCCAATTTGTCAGTTATTTACCGGATTATGGAATGAGCGCCACGGATGCATTTTCTTCAATAATTGGTGATGATCTGCTATATATTAGAAATTCCGAAGGAGCCATGTTAAGAAAAATCGGGCCGAATTGGGTGAATGGTATCGGAGATTGTGTACCTACTCAGGGTTATTTGGTAAAAATGGCCGGAGATGGTGTAATAGTTTATCCGGGTAAATAGAGAATAATGTTATTCGCCTAAATTGATTCATTCATAAAATTATTAATAAACCGTTAAAATGCTTAAAATACAGACTTTTATGTTTTAACCGTCTTTGAATGATAAATACTAAATTTCTTTTTTGTAGATTTAGCAAAACAATAATTTTCATTTCAAAATACAAAAGCCACCTAAACGCTTGATAATGTTTTGGTGGCTTTTTCCATTTTCATTTTTACTATTTTGTTCATATTTAAACCAAACGATTTTATTTTCCGATAAAAAGCCTATCATTTGTATTGATAGATAAACACCTGTTTTTTCACACAAAAAGATGATTAAAAAAACAGAATTTAGGATGTTTTATATGTAGTAAATCATAATTTGAATTCAAAACATTCATGCAACCTTTTTTTTTAATATTTGTCTGATATAAAATACATAATCATTATTTTAAGAAATTTAAGATTGAAAATAAATGAATCAGAAATAAAATTCTAAAGCTTAATTTTTAAACCTATGAAAAAAAAATTATTATTTACATTGATTGCTTGTTTATTTTTGCTAACAGGTTTTTCTCAAAGTCTTACCCTACAAACCCCTGAAGGAGTTAACATTCCAAATGGGGGTGAAATAACAATTTACGGTGAAGAAACCGATTTCGAAATTGTTTGTCATCTTTTTGTTACAAATAATAGTGCATCAGCACTTAATGTTTCATTAACAAGGCATCATATTTATATGGTAAGTGGATCACATAGTTCGTTTTGTTGGGGTATGTGTTATGATACAAGTATAAACAATTCGGCTTTTCCAGTAGAAATAGACGCCGGTGCAACCGATGAATATAGCTTTTCAGGGCACTATAACCCATATGGAAATATAGGTGTTGCAAAAATTTCTTACACTTTTTTTGATGATAACAACCCTAATGACTCGATTATGGTTATTGTCAATTTTGTTGCGGGTGGTGGTGGCAATTATCAATCAATTGCAGTTGAGCCCGGATTCCAATTTGTGTCGAGCAGAATTAATCCGACTGATCCGGATATGATGGTGGTAGCAACGGATATTATCAATGATGACCTTGATTATATAAGAAATTCAGTTGGAGCTATGTTAAGAAAAATCGGCCCGAACTGGGTTAATGGAATTGGTGATTGGGTTGGCGTTGAAGGTTACTTGATAAAAACCGGCGAATCAGGAGAGTTTTCTGTTGAAGGTGCAATAATTCCGATCGATACACCAATAGATGTTGAAGCAGGTTTTCAATTTGTCAGTTATTTACCGGATTATGGAATGAGCGCCACGGATGCATTTTCATCAATAATTGGTGATGATCTGCTATATATTAGAAATTCAGAAGGAGCTATGTTAAGAAAAATCGGGCCGAACTGGGTGAACGGTATCGGAGATTGTACACCTACTGAAGGTTATTTAGTAAAAATGTCAGGAGATGCTGTCCTTGTTTACCCCGAATTTGATAAATAATTTATAAGAATACATTGAATTTATTGAATTGATATTAAACATTAGCTTATGTTTCTAATTGGAATAAGCTATCAACAAACTTTATTATTATCATAAGACACAAGCCACGAGAACATTTGATAATGTTTTTGTGGCTTGTGTTTATTTCATTCACTACTTTTACTTCAATCGAAAATCTTTTTCGATATCAGATTCAATAATTTTTCTTTTCCATTCGTCAGAATATCCTTTTCTCTTTCTTTTGCCGTTTTCAAGCGGAACATAGCCGTCGTTGTAATTTATTATTAAATTATATGCTAATTCAGTCCATTTTTCCATCACATTTTTAGTGCAATTTGATGAATAATCCGTCAGAAAGTCAACCCCTTTTGTCCTGTCATCTTGAAGAAGTTTCATTGCCGTGCATTCAACAGAATCCTGCTGAGCAATAAATTTGTCTTCAAGCTCGCTTTGTAAGCATTGAATATCTTTCACCATGTATGAGTATTTAATATTTGCATAATTAGAAACAAAATTAAATACCCACCAGGCTGAATTCCATGAAAATTTATTAATGTCTCCAATCGTGAAACATTCAGGGACTTCAGAAATTTCGCAATACAAAGGTGGGTTACAAGTAAAATATGAATTATCTGTTCCATACCAAAGCACTCCTCCAATTTCATCGGCTAAGAACGACCTACATTGGCTGACGAGAAAAACGGCAGTATAATTTACAGAGATGGGTCTTTCTCTGAAATATTCTACCGAATCGACCATAAAAATCGGTGGGCCGTCGTAATGAGGATTTCCGTAAGCTCCTGCATCAATGCCTTTACAAAGGTCAAAATCCAAACCCTCATAATGGTCACGCATAATGTTTAACACATTTTTCAATGTAACTTTATTATCCGGTTTTATCCAGGCCGGATAAGGTTCGGCTGATGATTTCCCCCTGCAATAATCAGCAGAAAGATTTAATGACGGTGCTGATTGGGACAACAATCTCCATGTTCTTGTTGTAGAAAATATTAATTTTTGAGTTTTAACCGGACAATATGCTTCTCGAAAGCTGAATGGTTTGCCTGTTTCGGGATTGTAATAACCTTTTTCAATAGCAAATGATATTACATTATCAGAATATATACATTTTTCAGAATCATTTAATGGGAAAGTATCTATAATTGACATGTTTGAGTGGGGACAAACATAACCGTCGGGAATTTTAACTGCTACCCAAACAACACCGCCATTTCCATCTCCCGACATTTCAACTATCCATGCTTCATTAGGATCAACTAATGAAAAGGTCTCTCCTTCACTGGCATATCCATATTTTTCAACTAAGTCGGTTAATACCATAACTCCTTCTCTTGCTGATTTTGCTCTTTCGAGAACAAGAGCTAACAAATGCCAGTATTCAAGAAATTTATCCTTGTTCATCAATTCTCTTCTACCACCAAAAGTAGTTTCTCCTATCGCCAGTTGATATTCGTTTAAATGAAAACCTAAGGTAGCATAAGTATGCTCAATTTGATCAATTTCACCACTTATTCCATTTCGGCTTACGAAACTTAGCTTTTCATTAGTATTATGATCTTGAGCCGCTTTTTTGTATAAGTGAAATATATGATTTGGTGCATCAATTGTATATGCAAGAAATGCTGAACCATCTTTTGAAGCACCTTTTGTTACAATATAATTTGTACATGAAAAAAGACTATTCATAAATAGTGCAAACAAAATAGATAATCCAAAAACTTTTTTTCTCATTTTATATATTTTAAAATTCTTTTGTTTATTAATGTGATGATAAGTGTTAAGTGCTTTATAAATAGTATAATTGTTTCTCAAACAATCTAAAAAAAATCTTTTCAGAGCAAGTTGTTTCCATATTCAAAACTATACAAATAAAAATTAATATTTGCATTAAAATAAGTTTTCACTTATGACAATGGATGACAAAAAATAAATTATTTAAGTCATCCATTGTCATATATAGAAATTTGACATCATCCCATTTTTGATAGTAGATTTGCAATTAAAAAAAAATATTAACTAAAACTATTTATAAAATGAAAAAAATTTACCTGATTATTTTAATCTCAATTTGTCTTAATGCTTTTTCTCAAACAATTGAAGTCCCTGAACGCAAAAAAGCATTGCTTTTTAAAAGTACTGCAACATGGTGTGGTCCATGTGGTTGGTATTATTATGTTACCGATTCTATATACAATAATCATAGCGACAGCATATTATTTTTAAATGGTCATGTTGCTACCAGCGCAGTTGGTGACCCATATTCAGGCCCAATGCATAATTTATTAAACGCAGAACCAGGCAATTCGGGAATTCCACATTATAGTGTTGCCGGACAATGGGTAGATATCTGGCCACCAACTTATGATGAATTAATGGGTGCGGCAGAAATATTTTTCAGTCAAGCAATTATTGCCAATATTGCATTTAATTACGAAATTGTAGACAATAATATTACTGTCAGCACAACAACGGAGTTTTTTCAAGATGCTGAAGGTGATTTCCTGGTTGGAGCTATGATTGTTGAAAATAATATTATGACCTATCAAAATACAGGTGATGAATATGTTGATATGCTTCAACATCGAATACAAAGAACAGTTTTAGGAGATCAAAACACTTATAGTTTCGGTAAATTATGGGCTGATGAAATTGCCAGCGGACCAGTTACTGCAGGAACCAAATTTGACCATTTATTAAGCGGCACTTTAAATCCAGATTGGAATTATGATGAGCTTGAAGTAATCGTTGTAATTTGGTTGAGGCCAACCGGCACCGAAGAACATTTTGCTTTAAGCAGCGAAGATGTAGAAGCCGGCAATTCAGGTAATTCACAGGAAATTGATCTGGATCTCGGATATCAGTTTGTTTCCTCAAATCTATCTCCTGAAAATTCTAATATGATTGAAGTTTTAGAAAATAATTTAAACGATAATCTTGACTTTGTCAGGAATTCGCAAGGAAATATGTTGAGAAAAATTGGCCCGAATTGGGTAAATAATATTGGCGACTGGATAAGTACAGAAGGTTATCTTTTTAAAATGGCCGGTGATGATATGGTAACAATTAATGGTACATCTGTTGATCCTCAAACATCAATTGACTTACATACCGGCTATCAATTTGTAAGTTATTTTCCAACCATGGTTTTGAATGCTCTCGATGCATTTGAAATCATATTAACCGTTAATCTTGGTTTTATCAGAAATTCAAATGGGAATGTGTTGAGAAAAATCGGCCCGAATTGGGTGAATGGTATTGGCGATGTAAGCCCAGGTGAAGGTTACCTGATCAAAATGCTTGCCGATGATATAATTAATTTATAATATTTCCAAAAACGCAAGAGCCAATTCAATTGAAAAACCTAAAGCTGTTCATTTTAATTTTGAAGGAGGTAATGCTGCCGATCCGGTTTACACTTTATATGTTTCGGGATTGGAAATAGGTGATGAAGTTGCTGCTTTCGACGGAGAAAAAATTATTGGTTCAACTAAAATAATATCGAATAATATATTTGAAAATGAACTTCCTGCTTTTAGTACCTTAACTGATGGTAAGGGTTATATTAAAGGAAATCCCATAATCCTAAAAGCTTGGAGTAATGCTTCAAAGAATGTCGAAGATACTGAATTTACAATTGATAATATTTCAGGAGCATATATTGAAAATGTTTACCCTGCATATGATGGGCAATTTAGTGTCGTCAATATTACAAAATCAACTGAAAAAGAGAATTTGATTGCAATTTTCCCAAATCCTGCAGAAGATGTAATAAATATCTCCTGTTCTGATCCAACTAAAAATATTACTATTTTCAATCTTTGTGGACAATCAATTTATCAGGGTAATAATTCTATTATCAATACAAGTAATTTTAAATCGGGTATTTATATAATTAAAGTTGAAACCAGGGATTATTCAATAAGCGAAAAAATTACAATTAAATAATTCATCTTCTCAGTAAGAAATAAGGCTGTTTTCTTAGGAAGGCAGCCTTTGTTTGTTTGAGTCTTTCCATAATTCTTGAATTTGGGATTTTCGGGTAAGCAATAATTAGTTTTCTCTGAAATCAGGCAATATTCGTCATAAAAATGAATAAATCATCTTCGGCGTTTAGGTTGAGTTTTTTTCTAAGCCGGTTACGTCTTTTATTTACTGCCAAATGTGTTATATTTAATATAGTAGCAATTTCTTTTGATGTAAGGTTTATTCTAAGGTAGGCGCAAAGTTTAAGTTCATCGCTCGTAAGATCAGGGTAATTTTTTTTCAGTCCGGAAAAAAAATCTTGATGAACTTGTTCAAAATGTATTTTAAAAGTTTCCCAATCTTTATCAAGCTTTATATTGTTAATAATTTCATTAACCAAGCCACACAATTGATTTTTCCCTTTACTTTCATGTTCTGTTATATTTTTTTCCAATGAAGTTTTAATGATATTTAGCATTTCGTTTTTGCTAATCAAATGTAAAGCAGATGTTGCAAGCTCTCTGTTTTTCTGATTTAATTCCGCATCAAGTTTTTCTTTTTGCAAACGGCTTATTTCTTCTCTTGCTTCAAACTCTTTGTTTTCATTTAATAAATTCTTGTTCTCAATTTCTTTCTTCTCCAATTCGAGCTTGTTAAGTTTATTCTGTTGTAAAAACAAGATTGTTTTTTGCTTTAATGTGCGACTTTTTAACATATAAGAGTAAACCATTAATAAAATAATTAATGATAATAAAATCAAAGTAATGAATAAAACAATTCTTTGATTTCTTTTTTCTTTTAACTCTCTTTCCGTTTCTTTTTGTAAAAACCTAAATTCCTGTTCTTTTTTTTCAATTTCATGACGAGTTTGTACTTCAAATATCTTTCTTTGTTTATCGATGTTAAAAATAACATCCTTTAAAGCATTATATTTCTCAAAATATTTATATGCCTCATTAATGTTTCCAATTTTTTTATATGCCTTATTTAAACCTAAGTATGCGTCTCTTAAAATAATGTTTCCTTTATTATTTTCTTTAAAATCATATTCGATAGTTTTTAGATAATTATCAATCGATCTTTTATAATCTCCCGTTTGAAAATAATAATTGCCAATACTTGAATAAGCTGCCGCTAATCTTTTGAAATGCTTACCATCCTCAAGAAGTTTTCTGCATTTTTCAATATATTCAAAAGCTTCATTATATTTCTTTTGAGTTAAATATATGTTTCCAATATTGTTAAAATTAGTAGCTAAGTAATAATTATTTTCAAATTCATTATTGATGGCTACTGCCCTAAAATAATATTGTAATGCTGTGTCGTACTCACCCTTAAAACGGAAAATTTCGCCAATGTTGTTGTATGAAGCAGCGGTTTCTTGTTTGGCTCCATTTTTTTTAAATGCTTCAAGGCTTTTCAGATAGAATTTATGAGCCTTATTATAATCACCCTGATCGTAGTATCCTCCCCCTATTTCCGAATAAATGTCCCCTGTTTTTTTGTCATATTTTTTTTCTGAGAAGTCTAATGCTTTCAAAAAAAATTCCAATGCAATATCAAAAACAAGTTTTTGCTTATAAATTTGACCTATTTTAAAGTTCGCATCGATCAACTTATCTTCAACCTCTAATTTTTTTATAATTTCAATATAGAGTTTGAATTGTTCGTATGCATCTCCAAAAGATTCGTTTGCAAGAAATATTTTGCCCAATTCAAAACGAATTTCAGCTTGCCCTTCCAAATCGTTTATGATTATTGCTTGTTGAATTTTGAGTTCTGCTTTCTCAATCTTTAGTGAAAGGCTATCTTTATAATATGAATCATTACAAAGTAATGACATAGAATAGCATATCAAGATCAACAAAAGGAATATGTTTTTTTGCTGCATGCTTAATTTACAATGATTTCAAATTATAAAAATACAAAAATACTATTTCTGAGAAATATATTTTCAAAACAACGAAAATGAAATGCATTCATAAAGAAAACTTTTTATTAGAACCAAGAGTTTAACATGCAAGTTTCTGAGAAAAAAATCAGAAAAAACAAAAAAATCTTTCCAAATTGTCACAAAAGCGTCGTTAATTTATACTTCTTAATATAAGAACTTTTATGATAGTTTTTAATAAAATATATCAACAGAATTATAAAATGGTTTTCCGTTTAGCATATAAACTTTTGAATAATAAGGAAAATGCAGCAGATATTAGCCAGGAAGTATTTATTAGTTTATATCATCAATTTAAGCAAAAAAAAGAAATTCATAACATAAGTTCATGGTTATATAAAGTTACTAGCAATCAATGCATGAGTTTTTACAATAAAAATAAAATAATTACAGGAAAACTTAATGATGAAGAAATAAGTGTTGAAACTCAAAAGGAAAAGAATTCGGAAATTTCTGAGGCGGTTAAAAAAATGAAACCACAAGACAATATTCTTCTGACACTTTACAGCGAAGACTTTTCATACAAAGAAATGGCAGAAATCACGGGTATAAAATTTTCATCTGTTGGAAAAACACTCTCAAGGGCATTAAACAAACTTAAAAATGAAATCGAATCAAAACAAAATTGATTGTATTACGGATGCAAGCTTGCAGATGTACATCGACAAAGAACTGCCGGTTGAGACCGTCATTTCTGTTGAACTGCATTTGAAAACATGTAAAAACTGCAGGCAGAGATTAGAAGATAAAAAGGAATTCATTGAAGATTTCAAAAATTCATGGCCTTCAATCCAGGAAAATAAAATTGAAATCGCTTCTTTTCGCAATTATATTAAAAGCGAACACTCTCCAATACTGCATTATTTAAAACAATGGAAATGGGCTGCTGCAGCCATACTTATCATTGGTTTGCTCACTATATTTCAAAAAACATCCAAACAATCGCAAACAGAAACACAATATATAATTTATGATTCACAAATGGAAATAGATGCCAACAAACCCTGGCATGAACAGGAAATGGAAGTATATTTTATTGAAGAAAAAAATAATTAACAATTAATTAAAACCTATATTTATGAAAACATTAAAATTAATAGCAATCTTATTAATGGTGACCGGAGGTATTAAAGCACAAAACCTGATAAATATTTATAAAAGGGGAAATGTAAAACTTGTTGCTGAATCCGATTTCGGAAAATCAAACGATTGGAATTCGGTTTTTAGTACTTATAAAGACACTATGTATCACAAGCATGTTGGAGCCAGAAAATCACTGGTTCTTTTGCCAGATGGATCGGTTATAGTTAACAATACTTACAGGGATTTCTTTACCCTATTCAATCCGGATGGAAATTTTTATAAAAACTTTAGTATAAGAAATTCATCGGATATTATACTCTCAACACCCTCTATAAAAGGTGTTCTTGATAATGAAATATTGTTCACCGGTGTTACTAATTACGGAAAAATGTTTTGTTGTGATATTAGTGGTAAGTTAATCAAAACTTTGGATGTTGATTATATGACCGGTGACATCATTCCCCTGCCAGGCCGAAAACTTGCCATTGTTGGTTGGGCAATTTGGGATACAAAATTCCGCGACTTTCTGGCCATCAAGGATTATGAAACGGGAGAAGAAAACATTATATGGAGTCATTTCACCGACAGGTCAAAAGATCAAGGTATTTCAGTTGAAGTATCGCAAAAAAATAATAAAAAAAGTATTATGAGCCTTCCTTCTTTGAGTGGAAATTTGGGAATACGGCCCAGACCTATGGTCAGGCTTACAATAGACAATGAAATAATGCTGGCTATCCCACCCACCGGTGAATTAATTTTCTTTGATTTGGATGGTAAAGAACTACGATCGACTTATGTGGGTTGGGAAAATGAACAAACTTCAGTAGAAGAACAGCAAGAGCTTTACGCAAAAAGTATGGTAAAATACAAACAAATTTCTGACAACAAACAATATATTGAACGATTTGGTAGTGAAGAAGCAAGCAGAATATCACAAGAACTGATAGAGAAACTCAAAAAAGAAAAAGAACTATATATGAAGCCCGAAGAACTACCTTTTATCTCAACCATTCTTCAGGATTCCGACAATAATTTATTGTTTTTTGAATACCCAAAAGAAAAAGGCTCAAACCAATTTAATGTATATGCTTTCAATCACGGTGGAAAGTTTGTTTGCAAATCATCTTTTGTATGCGATAATTACGATTTGATTATTAACTCAGAGCGATTGAAATTTTTCAAAGGATTCCTTTACGGTGTACAAAAACTGAAATCCTATAATGGAGTCCCGTTAAGGTTGGTTAAATTTCAACTGGAGACTGAGTAAAATGGATTGCTTCCAAAAAATAAAGCTGCTATTTTGAATATCATGTGAATTAAATTCCCATAGATTCATGCAGCAGAAAACAAAATGGTTTAATAAATTTCAAACTCATTTTTTTCCATTGCATCCTGAAAAGTTTTCTCTTTCAAATCATTAATCAATTTTACTTTTCGCCGGTTTACAATATAATTGATTATGTTTTCTTTCTCGAAACTCAATGGAGAAATACCATCCTTAATTTCAAAATTATCAAAATTAGCTATATATAAATAGGGCTTGTCTTCAATTTCAATATATCGGTTA
>Ga0222665_1000853_pt1 | contig 16328 bp, 12 predicted proteins | sample AntAcemetagen653_FD_179853 | JGI IMG/M metagenome (GOLD analysis project Ga0222665, IMG submission 179853) | Saline water microbial communities from Ace Lake, Antarctica - #653 | ecosystem: Environmental > Aquatic > Non-marine Saline and Alkaline > Saline | place: Antarctica: Ace Lake...
AAAGAGGTCAATCCGCAACGACGGTGAATATGAAGAGACTACAGAATGGAGTATATCAGATAAGGAAAAGAGGTCAATCCGCAACAATGTGCTTATAAACTATCAGAGGTTATCAAGTATATCAGATAAGGAAAAGAGGTCAATCCGCAACCTATCATTGCTTTACGGCCATTTAAGGGTCAAGTCTCAATTTATCTGCATATTATTTATCTAAACTTTCTCTTAATTATTCAAAACGCCCCTTGTCTTGACAAAATCCGTCAATATAAGACAATGGTGTTCGTTAAATCATTCCTGAGGTGGAAAAATGTCTACAGATTATGAAATTGCTTCATCGGTCAAACTTAAGCCAATCGAAGAAATTGCTGAAAAAATGGGTCTTGATCCGAGCAATGTTATTCCATGGGGTAGAAGTGTTGCAAAGATAAGTCTCGATGCCAGAAATGTTGGTGAGCCAAAGGCAAAAACTGTTCTTGTTACTGCTATGACACCTACTCCTGCGGGCGAAGGAAAGACAACTGTGAGCATCGGTCTTAGTGAGGCTTTAAACCGTATTGGGAAAAAGACGATAGTTACTTTGCGTGAGCCGAGTCTTGGTCCTGTTTTTGGTGTAAAAGGCGGCGCAGCTGGTGGTGGATATTCCCAGGTTATTCCGATGGATTCCATCAATTTGCACTTTACTGGTGATATTCATGCGGTGACAGCGGCACATAATCTTCTTGCTGCTCTTTTAGACAACGAATATTCAAGGGTTGAGCAGAAATGCCTGCTTCCTAAAGAGATAATCTGGGACAGAGTTCTTGACATGAACGACCGTTCTTTAAGGAATATAGTAATCGGGCTTGGAAAGGAAGCCGGAATGGTTAGAGAAAGTAAGTTCGACATCTCGGCATCTTCAGAAATTATGGCAATTCTCGGGCTTTCCTGGGACATGTGTGACCTCAAGAAAAGACTTTCGAACATTATCCTTGCTGAAACTTTAGGCGGCGTTCCATTAAAAGCTGAAGTAATAAACGCGCAGGGTGCAATGAGCATACTTCTCAAGGATGCCATAATGCCTAATCTTGTCCAGACTCTTGAAGGAAATCCGGCACTTATACACACCGGACCTTTTGCAAACATTGCGCACGGAACAAACTCAGTTATAGCAACAGACATTGCAAGAAGATATGCTGACATGGTTGTTATCGAGGCTGGTTTCGGAAGTGACCTCGGTGCTGAAAAGTACTTTAATCTTGTAAGCAGAACTAAGGGAATGACTCCTCCTGATGCTGTTGTGATCGTTGCAACTATCAGAGCTTTGAAATTTCACGGCGGAGTTAAACTTAAAGAACTTAAAGAACCGAATGCTGAGGCTGTTAAAAAAGGTTTTGAGAACCTCAAAGGTCACATTGAGAACATGCAGTCTTTTAATAGACCTGTGATCGTGGCACTTAACAAATTTGCTGATGATTCAGAAGAAGAGATCAAAGCCGTTTCAGAACTGACAAAAGAGATGGGAGCGTCAATATTTACTGCGGATGTATGGGGAAAAGGCGGTGGCGGAGCTCTTGAGCTTGCTGAGGCTGTAAATAAAGCTGCACACGAAGATAATGGCGAAGTTACATACACATATGAACTGACTGACCATCCTGTTGATAAAATAGAAAAGATCGGAAAGAAGATCTATGGCGCCGGAAATGTTCACATTCCTAGAAACGTTATCAAAAAGATCGAGCAGAGGATCAAATGGGGAATAGCTGAAATTCCTATCTGCATGGCAAAAACCCAATCTTCATTTTCGGACAACAAAAACCTCAAAGGCAGACCAAAGGGTTTCACTTTGGAAATTACCGACGTGAAATATTCGGCAGGTGCAGGATTTCTCATAGTCTATACCGGTGACATCATGACAATGCCGGGACTTCCTAAAAAACCGGCTGCAGAAGACATGGATATTGATAGAGAAGGAACAATAAAGGGTCTTTTTTGATGACAACTGATATTCGGGAAAGACAACTTCTTGAAAAAGCTATTGAAGGCGATAAAAAGGCATTTTGTGAACTTGTGAGAATGCACCAGGCAAAGCTAAGGTCTTTTGCTGTAAATATTACCGGAGGAAACCGTTCACTTGCTGATGATATTCTTCAGGAAGCGCTCGTTAAGGCCTATCTTTCAATAACAAAATATCAGATCAACGGCAGATTTACGACATGGCTGTGGCGAATCATAAAAAACGAGTTCATCAATCATCTCAGAAGTCCTGCAACAAAGGTTGAGATGCGTTCTGAAGCGGAAACTGAAGAAAAACAGGTTTTCATCACACAAAACAACACCGAAGAAGCCCTTATTGAAAAAGAGATTAAATCCGAGGTTCATTTTCTGATATCAACTTTACCGAAAAAACTTAAGCTGGCGATCGTGCTTGTGGATATTGATGAAGTGAACTACGAAGACGCTGCTGAAATACTCGAAATATCTCTTTCAGCTTTAAAATCACGGATTTTCAAAGGAAGACGCAAACTTGCAGAATTAATTGCGAAAAATGACTATAAAAAACAACTTTCCCGCTTCAGAGAACGTTCCAGAGCTGAAAAGGAGGAAGGCGATGCAATATGAAGAAAGAAAACATACTGAGGACTCCTCAAAGAAAGTTGCAGAACTTTTTTCAGCTTATTCAATTGAAAACGACAATCTCAATCCGGATCTTTTTGAGAGAACTCTTCTTGCAAAACTTGAAAAGGCTGAAATAGTTCACAAAACCACTCGCTTTAATTACAGATGGCTCGCAGTTGCGGCAGTTTTTGCAATTATTGTCTCTATTTCCTTTGCTTCATACTTTAACTCGATCCAAAACGACCGTGAACTGATATCATCAACGACCTCCGCTATCGGAGAACCCATTAGAATTGTAATGCAATATGAAAGTGATGCCGACTACAAAAATGTCAGCGTACTTTTTAAGCTTGACGATGGAGTTGAATTCTACAGTGACAACGAAGAATTCAGAGCAATGAGGAATTATGCATGGAAAGGCAACCTCAAAAAAGGTGTTAACCAGATACCGTTCGTTGTCGAGGTCACAAAAAAAGGAAAATGGAAAATATCGACCGATGCAAGATACAATGGTTTCAGTCACAGACATAGCATCGAACTTAATACAGACGGCAAATTGGTCAGCATCTCAATGTATAGTCTCTCGTCTGAAAAGATATGAGATCTCTGGCAGTTTTTCTCACATTGCTTAGTGTTTTTCCAGTTATAGCTAAAAAGAATCCTAAACATCTTAAAAGCAGTGTATTTTTCTATAAAAATATTTCAGAAGATGACATAAACGGCTGGGAAAAGGACTTCTTTAAAGATTTCGATCACAAACAGCCAATATCATTTCCTGATATGGATATCCTGACAGATAATGAGATCGACGATGAAGATGTTCCAGAGAAAATTCCTGCGAAAAAACACAAATTCCCCAAGAAATACAAGCAAATTCTAAAAGTGCCCGTTGTTGAAAAAGTTCCGGAAGTGGACACATACGAAGAGCAGTATGTTGAAGTTCCCGATTTGGAAAACAAACAAAAGAAACCTGTTCCCGAGATTGATCTTTTCCCCGAAACAGTTGATGAAGATAATGCACATCCCGACAATGAAGTTGACAGAAGCGGTAGAATAAGAAAAATGAAGGAGCTGCTTAAAAAAAGAAAAGGGAAACGCAGAATTGACAAACGCCTTATCCACTAAATTTATTCTATTACTTTTCACTCTATTTTTCTTTTCATCTCTTATTGCTGTTGAAGCTAATTTTTCAGTTTCTGCAGGAGGCGGCTGGAAAAGTGATCTTGATCCTGTTATCTCATTTAGAAGCGCTTCAGATATTTTCAAAAGACAAAAACAATCAAGCGGCGCTATCATGAACATTTTTGCTTCAGGTGGCCTTTCAGGAAAAGAAGGCGCCGGTTTCTTTGCTGACATTTCGGCTGGAACATTGCTTTCACTCCAATCAATGGAAAACTCAATTCTAGATAGCTCCCTTGAAGTTGGATATCTTTTTTCATCAAAGAAAGTTCATCTTTTTGCAATAAACGGCACTTTTCACAACTACTGCATTAATTTTAAGAACATGCGCTCACTTTTCGTAGACCCTTCTCTAAGTTTTTCCTACCTTTATGACGGCAGTGACATTTTTGCAGTCTTTTTTAGAACTGGAGCAACCTACTATATCCCGACAACAGATAGCGCTAAGTATTTGAATGGATTGTCTTTTTTTGGCGAAATTGGAAGCACTTTCTTCATAAGCAAACTGTTTTTCCTAGACGTTTTCACTGGAGCTACCTTCACATTTCTAAAAGATCAGGAAATCGTCTATAACCGCTATAAAGATGTGTTTTACGGAGATCTGGACATAGCCGGCAAATATTATTCTGTCTATGTCGGAGTTTCCGGAAATTTTGAGATAAAGAACTTCATGATCCCTGTAACTGTCAAATATGCTTTTTCAAGATCTTTTGATGAAGATGTCCACAAAATGATATACTGGGGTGATATGGATATGCTTCCCACAATTGTAAAGAAAACAAGGACAGACAATATTATCGAGTTTTCAATCGGAGCCGGATACAGATTTAGTGACAACTTCAGCTTAAAAGCAACTTACGATTTTTATCGGGACTTTTCGAATGTGAGTGGCGAGTACGGAGATTATGCCGATTACAACAGGACTTCTCATACTGTTGCAATGGAGTTTGAATATGTTCACTAGAACCGCAAAGCTTTCAATATTACTAGCTGTTATGGTGATCTTTCTGGTCGGGTGTACTGCAAAAGTTGAAAAAGAATTCGGAACTTTCTGTGGAAAAACTCTATTTGATGCTCAGAGGCATATCTTTTCAAGCGACATCGACGGATCTGTGAAGTTTCAGATCGATGAAAGTATAGATAAAAGCGGAGGTCGAGTCATCATCGGCGGTCTTTCTCAGATGTCAAAAGGCACAAATGACCTTGTTTTTGATCAGGCTGCCGATCCTCAAAACTGCACTGACTGTATTTTTATGTTTTTTAGAGATGATAAAGATAAGGTTTACAGAGTGGTTTCAGGAAGAATCAACGTTGATCTTATCTACTATGACACAAAAGAAAGGGTCGTCTTTGCAAAGGGACAATTTTTAAGAATGGTTCTTGAAAATGAATCCGGAAATGATTGCAGCGTAATAGAGAACATGGAGTTTAAGTTTTACTAACAACTTTTTAAGAAGATTATGCGTTTAAGAAAGGTAAATAATTGGGAGGGTAAAATGAAAAGGCAGTTTCTAATTCTAATAATTTTTTATCTATTCACTGCCTGCAGTACAGACTCTTACGTTGAACACGAGAACTGGACTGATATAGACCTCTTTGCTGTTGAAAATGAAGTTGACGAAGATACTGCTCTAAATGATATTGATAAAACGGAAACTGATGCTGAGATCACGGACACAGACGATCTGACTGATGCTGATATTTCGGATAACAGTGACGCGGATACTGACGCAGATACTGATGAAGTCAGAGGATGCCGCAACGCAACATGCTCAGATCTTGGATTCTGCCTTGTCAACGATGATATTCCTGAATGTTTCTGCCAGCACGGATATCATAGTGAGTTCCCGGACTGTGTTGAGAATGATTCCTCTTCACCATGCGAAGGAGTTGAATGCTCTGGCAATGGAACCTGTACAGAAATAATTATCGAACCAATATGTGAATGTGATTCGCAGTATCTATCCATTGGGCTAACCTGTATGAAAAATATTACAGGAGATCCCTGCGACTACATTGACTGCGGCCCGAATTCTGAATGTGTTTTTGATATCATTGAAATAACCTGCGAATGTCCGGAAGGTTATAAACCTGCTGAAGATGACTGGGGATGTGTCTCTGATGCTCCGGACCCTTGTGAAGAGACTGACTGCGGAGAACACGGCGCCTGTCACGAGGAAGAAGGAAAAGCAGTTTGTGAATGCGAAAAAGGATACTATTTTAAAGATGATACCTGTGTGAACGTAGAAGACATAACCTGTGTGGATGTTGATTGCTCCGGACATGGAAATTGTGTTAACTATAACGAAGAAATGCACTGCAGCTGTGAATTAGGATACCACGATCAGGGACTCGATTGTGTCGAAGACGGCGGTCCTGAATGTGTAGAGGATTTTGATTGTTTTTACGAGTGCGGACTTTTTCAGGGACTTTGCAAAAATTCAGAATGTGAGTGCGTTAAGTAAGTTCTAAACTTTTCTAAAAACGCTGAACACTTCAAAATGATGAGTTGATGGAAAAAGATCGATAATAAAGACCTTTTCAAGTTTGTAGCCTTTCTCGACAAATCTTTTCATGTCTCTTGCAAATTTTGATGGTTCGCATGAAATATAGACAACTGATCCAGGAGACGATTCAGCAACAATATCAACAAGTTCAAGCCCCAACCCATCTCTTGGAGGATCTGCTACAACAATATCAACAGATTTAAGTTTTTTAACTTTATATGCATCAACCTGATCAATTTCAGCTTTGTCTCCAAGATTCCTGCGATAACTTTTCACAGCTTCATGAACCACTTCCAGACCTGTTGTTTTCACTCCCATTTCAGTCATGAAAATCGAAAAAAGTCCGCTTCCACAGAAAAGATCATATCCGGTTTCCGGCTTTGATTCTCTTATCTCATCCTCAAGCAGTGAGCAGAGAATTCCGGCACCATCTTCCGAGCTTTGAAAAAAACTTTTCCTTAAAATAGTGATCTCACGACCGTTAACAGTTTTTCTAACAGATTTCATCGGCGGCATAAAGTCATGACTTACTTTTGAGAATTCGAATTGAACATCTCCTGAGCTTTTGGGAGCTTCCTCAAGGATAAGTTCCATAAATTCCGGATGAAGCAAAGGACAGTTTTTAAACGGCACAAGATCATTTGAATGATAGGCACGGAACGCCGGCTTGCCATTCTTAACAAAAACCTTTGCGCGGGTTCTAAGGCCAGTTTCACCCGGAGTGAGAACTTTAAGGTCAACATCAAGTTCTATGTCATTCTGCTTTAAAAGCTCCGCAAAAATATCCTTTTTTATCTCAAGTTGCTTTTCATATTTAATATGCTGAATTGAACATCCGCCACATTTTTTGTAGTGATCACAAATCGGATCTCTGCGAAACTGCGAAGCTTCCACAACCTCAAACTTTTCAGCAACAAAATGACTCTTTTCTTTCCGAAACTCTTCGATCTCGACCACTTCACCAGGAAGCACAAAAGGAATAAAAAAAGTCTTCTTTTCTGCCCAACCTATACCGCAACCATTTGAAATTATTTTAGCTATTTCAACTTTCATAAAAACCACCGAATCAAAACAATAACTTTTAAAAGATAGTAGATTTTCCGTGAGAGTCAATTTAAGAAAAAATGGCTTTTTTGTGAAATTTTATATAATCATAGTGATACGAATATTTATTAGTATTAGGCGGAGCTATTTATGAAAAAGATTTCGTTTTTGTTTTTATTTATAACTTTGTTTGCGCTATTTATTAATGCAGCGGAATCCGACTTCCCTATCATGGGAAACGATCGTAGTCTGGGAGCGCTAAACTATACTACTGCATACTATGGAGGGGGCAACGTGAACGTCGGGTTTGACGGGACGAACTATCTGGTTTTATGGGAGTGGCGTGACAGTATTTTCGGAAATCTGATCAGCCCGGATGGAACTGTAATTGACGGGAAGAACATCTACTATAATTTGGAGTATAACTCATTTCAATATCAATTTAATTTATTTTTTGACGGCGAGAAATATCTTCTGGTTTTTGATAACAACTTTGATCTGTCTTTTTTACCTATTCATACGGATAACAACACAGTTCAACCGGACAAAATAGCTATCTCCTCCAATTTTCTGAGACAAAATGACCAACTTTACACCATTGGATTTGACGGGAAAGACTTTTTGGTTCTGCACGGTGAGTATTCATCTGAGTATGATAATATTATTGTCGGATACAAGTTCAGTGACGGCAAAATTACAGAAACAGCTGGCTTAATTTACGGTTATAAGCCATTCTTTCCGCCCCCTCTCGTCTTTAATGGTGATAACTATTTTACTATATGGTGGAATGATTCTTTACACGCAGGATGGATATCTAATGAAGATGGAGAACTTCAGGAGAGTGGATTTAAAAACACTTTTGAGATCGATCTTGAGTTCGGTACTGAGAAAATCCTTTATGACGAAACCGGATATCTGCTTATTGATGAAAAGTACAGCGAAGATAATGAACAAAGAGAACTTTCAGCTTTAAAAATACTCAAAGATGGTGAGATCGGCGACAATAAAATTTTAAAGATAGGAACTCTTGGAAAATATTCAACCTATCACGCTTCATTTGACGGCGAATACTACAACTTTTTTCTTATTGATATTAAATATATCCCTGAATCTGACTGCGGAGACTATGACAACTACCTAGTCTGGGTAAGAGTTAATAAAACCGGAGAGATCTCTTCAAAGAAATGTCTTTCCAGTTATGAGCATATTCCCGGAGATTTCAGCATAGCAGTTGCCTATAATGGAAACGAAGGACTTCTTGCTTTCAATCTGGCACATGAGCAGGTAGACACGTATGGAGGAACAGAATATATCAACTCCATCATGCTTGATCTGGATAAAGGCTCTGTAAAAAGTGAAAACTTTGATGTAACTAAAAGACCAAACCGGCTGATCGACATGGACATTGCTTTTGACGGAACAAACTTTATGGCAGTCTGGGTCGATGATGAAAACGATATTAAAAAGATCTACGGTTCTCTGATAAATACATCCGGAGAAACTTTAAATGATACACCTTTTTTAATTTCATCCGGTGAAGTTGACGAAATTGAACCTTCTATAGCATTTAACGGAAAAGAATATATGACTGTTTGGAGTCAGGAAGGAAAGATCTTAGGAAAAAGGATATCTACAGAAGGAACTGTCATCAGTTCTGAAATTGAGATCTATTCTGAAGAATTGATATCTTCTCCTGTAATCGCCTCTGACGGTGAAGAATACTTCCTCACATGGTTGAAGACTTACGAAAACAGTAAAAAGAATATGATCTTCGGCATGAAAATCTCTGAAAAAGGAGCCTTTCAGAAACAGTATCTTGAGGAAGTCAGTGAATTTAGCTCTGAGTACAGCAAACCGGAAATGATCTTTGACGGAGAGAACTTTTTTCTAATATGGATGGACTACACAAATTCTGTCGTTTATGGATTGAGAGTATCAAAAGACGGAACTGTCCTTGATAAAGATAACATTCCCATTGTCCATGGAGTTCCGGACTATCCAAAGGTTATTTATAACGGAGAAAAATACGTTGTTTTCAGTAAATCAGCAGAATATATAATTGCCAAAACTGTCGAAAAGGACGGTACAGTAAATAAAGCTGTAAAGACGATAATTGACGGAATAGAGAAAGGCATTGATGTCGTTTATGACGGCACAAACTACCTTGTTGTATACGAAGATTACAGCGAAAACTCGATATCCTATAAAGGTCTTATTCTATCTCCCGATTTTAACACTCTTGTTGATACTTTCGACATTTCCACACCCTTTGAATGGGAAAACAACCCATACTTTCCATCTCGAATATGGTCTATTGGCGACAGGAAAGGTAACTCTCTTATCTTTTACAGAATATACTCATCAGAAAATCAGTATTCCAATGACCTGAGAATATATTACAGATCGATAACATCATCAGAAGCGGGAAGTCCCTGCAGCGATTCATCTTCATGCAGAAGCGGTTTTTGTATTGATGAAGTCTGCTGCAAAATGGAAAGCTGTGATGACGGCAACCCTAACACCGAAGACACGTGCTCAGACACTGGAGAATGTACACATGAGATGATCTATCTTGAACCTGATAATGAAGGCAGTGAAAGCTCCGGCTGTTCCTGTATAATTTTTTAAAATGAGACTTAAAATGAAAACCACAACCCTGTTTATACTGCTGTTAACACTGCTTTTTTCAAGTTGCGAAATGAAGAAATTTACTGGTACTGTAAACCGTGACGATTCCTCTTCAGAAGTTTCGGATATTGATTCAGCTGGTCCTGACGACCTGAATGATGTTGAAAGTGAGCCTGATTCTGACGAAACGCAAGATTTTGACATCGACAATCCCGATGATGATCTTCCCTGCGGATCAGTTTATTTTAATGGAATTGATTCCTATATCTCAGTTGAGCATAATGACGCTCTTAATCTTGGAAAAACATGGACAATTGAAGCTTGGGTTATGCAAGATGATCTTAGCGGACAGAATCCAATAGTCAGAAAAGGAGACGATACTGAGTCTCCATCTTACTGGCTTTACGGGAAAACTCCTGATCCAATTGATGAATCTTTCTCCAACGTGCCAAGCGGCGGATATCAATACGGAGCCTCAAGTGCTGAATATAATTCGCTTCATTCACTAAATGACGTAAAAAACGGAAAATGGTATCATATTGCACTTGTAAAATCTGAAACTCAGCTAAAACTGTTCATAAATGGTGTTTTACAAGTTTCTGAGAATACTGATGAACAAGTTTTCAAAAGTGATCAAAACTTGTATTTTGGTGCCAGACTAAGCCAGAATAAAGTTTATTTCTACGGACTTATTGATGAGATCCGGTTTTCCTATACTACAAGATATTTAGAAAATTTTGAACCAAAGACAAGACTGTCTGCCGATCCTGACACCATTGCTGCGTGGCATTTTGATGAAATTTCCGGATATGAAACACAAAGCGATGGCAAAAATGTATTAACTGGAGTCCTAATTGGTTCCTCAAAATTTGTGAACGAGTGCGCTGATAGTGATAACACTTGTGAAAATCAGTGCTTTTTTGCTGGTGAAGAAACTTGTTCTGACGGGATCTTTAGAAAATGCGTAAAAAATGAAAATGGATGCTATGTCTCCCAACAGGAAGAATGTGCGACAGGTTTATGTGCAAATCCAACAAGCTGTGCCGTTGGCAACTGTCCGTTTGCAGGAATGACTGAATGTGTCAGTGGATCAGCAAGAATTTGCAGGAAACTTGGGAATGGAATCCTTGACTGGTCGAAATCCGTGAAATGCTCTGACGAAGTATGTGCCGATGATTACAGCTGCCTTTCGTGCAGCGATGAATGTGAACTTGAGGGTCAGACAACATGTTCTGACGGAAAAATTTCAGCATGTGTCAAAAACGGCTGCCTGAAATGGGACACTCAAACGAACTGCTCTTTAAATGAATGTGAAAATTCAACAAATTGCAAAACTGACGGATGGATCGATATCTCAGGAGGCACTTACAAATGCGGCATTAATGCCGGTGGAGAACTATACTGCTGGAGAGACAGCCTGTATCCTGAAAAAATGAGCACAAGAACCAACTGGAACAAAGTTGCTGTTTCAAGTAACGACCCCCTTTCATCTCATTTCTGCGCAATAGCATCAGGAGAACTCCACTGCATGGGATATAATGCAAACGGAGAACTTGGCGACGGAACAAATGTATCAAAAAACGCTCTCACCAGAGTAGGTTCAAGAAGTGACTGGAGTGACATTTCAACTTATTTCTTTATTTCCAATGGCACTGATAGTTCTGCCACCTGCGGACTTGCCGGCGGAGAACTTTTCTGCTGGGGAACTGGAATCCTTTCACCAAAAAAAATGGGGACAAAAACCGACTGGGAGAAAATTACCGGCAACTGCGGAATCGCTTCAGGAAGGATTTTCTGCTGGAGCTCTTTGTCTTCTGAACCTGAACAAGTCGGAGATAGAGAAGATTGGGACAATACAACTTCGTACTTATATTTAGAAGATAACAAATATTACTGTGCCATCTCATCAGGAGAGCTTTTCTGTTGGGGGAATAATGATTATGGACAATTAGGAAACGGAACATTTGAATCAAGATCTGATCCTGTAAAAATCGGCAGCAGAAATGACTGGGAAAAAATTATAGGTGGATATAACTTCACCTGCGGAGTAGCTTCAGGAGAACTTTTCTGCTGGGGACTTAATATTGGAGGAATGCTTGGGGAAAATTCTGTTGAATCAGTAAATGTTCCAACAAAAATGAGTGTCCTGAACAATTGGAAACACCTTTCACCGATGTTATGCGCAATCGAATCAAATGATATTTATTGTCTGAAAGATATCTCTGAAAACCGCCTTACAAAAGTCAGCAATTTAAATAAGTGGACACAGATAAGCACAGCAAAACAGAAAAGATGCGGCATATCAGAACGCACCTTATACTGTAGCGATTATTCAGTTGATTCAGGAACCTACACTGAATTCCTTAGAATAACTGATAACTCAGACTGGGATTCTGTTTCAACTGGAAACTATCACAGCTGTGCCATTAGAAATGAAGACCTTTACTGCTGGGGAAATAATAATTCAGGACAGATCGGAGACTCTACGAATGAATACCGGGAAAACCCTGTACAGATTGGTTTAGACAGAAAATGGGAATCAGTATCATGCGGCAGTTCTTACACCTGCGGAACATCAGGCGGACAGCTATATTGTTGGGGAAACAACTATGAAAGCGATTCTCCGAAACAAATTGGAAACAAAACTGAATGGGAAAAAATATCTGCCGGTGATAGCCACACTTGCGGAATTGAATCAGGAGAACTTTACTGCTGGGGTGATAACAATTATGGCCAAGTTGGAACAGGGACCACCGAAACTGTGTACGAACCAGTAAAGATAGGAAACAGATCTGACTGGGAACAGGTTGTTTCAGGTGATTCTTCCACTTGTGGAATTGCCGGAGGCGAACTTTTCTGCTGGGGTGAAATTACCAACTATTTAACAGGCAAACTCCAAAGTATTCCGGCAAAAATCGGAAGTTACAATGATTTCAAACAGATTGGTGTTCCGGGAAACTTGTTGTGCGGATTAAGGAGCGATAACCACCTCTATTGCTTCAGCCAGATAAGCATTGCATCGGGCTACAATGCGACAGACTACTATCCTGAAAAGGTTGCTGAAATTAAATGGAATAGTCTTAGCGAAAGTGGCAGAATCTGCGGTATCAACGATAAAAAAGAGCTGTACTGCTCATTTGCGGGTCAATCGTTCGTTTCGCTACAAATGTTGATAAACCCTTAAACTGAACGGTTCGATAAAAAGTCAAATCCTTGATTTTCTAAAAACTTTTCCCATACTTAGCCTTGTGTGTTGGAATTTAAAAATAGTGGGGTATTAAATGAATTTTAAAATTATTAAAAGTGTGCCTGTACTTATCTTTCTGATCTTGATGTTTTTTTTGTTTTCCTGTACAAGTGACAAAAAGAATGAAACAGATGTCGATGAAACTGCTGACACTCAGGGAATGACAGACGAAACAGTTAACGACGATCCTATCGTTGATGAAATTGCGAAAACAGATGAAGCACAAGAAGTTGATGACGAAGCTGAAACTTCAGATGAAATCGTTGATGAAACAACTGAAGAAGACGATGACATTGCTGATGACGATGTCGTTGAACCTTATGACCCTAGAGTAGCTCCTGCCCTCTGCGGAGTTCCTGAATACACATGGGTTGACAGTCCTGAGCTCGGATACATCCTTCAGAATGAAAAGATACTTAATGAACAGACAACTAGATTGTTGCTGATAGCAGCAAAAACTCAGCTTGACGATGAGGTCAAACTTAAAAGAATCCCCGCTCACAACGTAACAGTTTACAGAGTAAGATACCAGACTCAGGATAAAGGAAAACTTGTTGATGCAACGGGTTTTATTGCTGTTCCGGATAAAGATGAAACATTTCCGGTTCTCAGTGTTCTTCATGGAACGGCTGGACTTTGCGATGCCTGTGCTCCGACTTTAGACACTTCTCTTGAAGGCCCCGGTGGAGTTGCGGCGCTTTTGGCTTCTTTTGGATATATTGTTGTTTTTCCTGACTATATCGGTCTGAAAAGTATGGGTGCTCCGTCAGAAGAGCTTCACTCATATCTAGTTGGAGAACCGACTGCGATTGCATCTTTAGACATGATAAGAGCTGTTCCCAATCTTCTTACTTTAGCAGGAGAAAAAGCAACGGCGGGAGATAGCATTATAACTGGCGGATCTCAGGGTGGACATGCAGCAGCTTTTCTCACACGTCTTGCTCCCTACTACGCTCCTGAAATCAACATCAGAGGTGCAGTCTGGGGAATTCCGCCGACCGATCTGGAAGCTCACATGGACAAGGCTCTAAACGAAATGATAAGCGCTTCAGGAAACACGGCTCTTTTTTTCCTTTCATCAAACGAATGGTATACGAAAGATCCTTCTAACTATTCCGAGGTTTTTGTATCTCCCTACGACACAACTCTTCATACCGCAGCTAAAACAAAGTGTGATCTTGATGATGAAATCGACGAGGATGAAGTTACAGAACTTTCAGATCTTTTTTCTGAAGATGTACTTAATGCAGCAGCTCTTGACCCTTTTCTTTCAGATTACGATCCATGGCAGTGTTATATGAAAGAAAACTCTGTTGTATCAACATCTATTCCAAGACTGGACAATATTCCGGTCTTTATGATCCTTTCCGAAAACGATACGCTTGTTTATCCGGATATTGAAAGAGCATCTATGCAAAAACTCTGTGATCAGGGTTATCAGATACAGTTTAAAGAATGTGCCGGAGCAAGTCATTCAAAAGGTTTTTTGTGGTCACTTGATGATCAGATGGATTGGCTTGATGCAAGAATGAGAAACGAACCTCTTACAGATTTATGCACACTTCATGATCCGGTAACGTGCAGCTCAACTCCCTAGAATTTTCCCAACTGAGCATCTCCGTCAGCACAGTGAATATTCATAAGATTTCCAAGAACTACAGTCGCCGTACACTGGTATATTAGATAAAAATCAAGATCGTAATTTCCAGGGGACGTCTGGGCAAATTTGTTTAATGTGTCCGTCCCATTTTTCAGAATTTTACCATTACAACCGTTTGTAGGAACAAATTCATAGATCTCATCCTGCTGAAACGCAACAGCCGAAAGCTCTGAGAACCATACTTTCCACTCCCCTGCTATTTCAGTGCACTGCTCATAGTAAGGCGGACGACATTCGTTCTCCACACAGAACCAGCCTTCATCACACATGGCATCAAGAAGACACCAGTTGGGGTTTTTCGGCACACACTCATTATACACCCCGTTGCTTTCACATTTGAGTTTTTCGTCATCACAATCTGCATCGCTATAACACTGATTTCTGGATTTACATACTCCGGCAAATCCAAGCTGGAGATCACAGTATTCAGCAATATCACAACCTGCGTCACTGGTGCAGAAACCTCCACCGGCAATTTTACAGACTGTCCAGTTTCCTTGAACAACACAGGCGGAAACTGCATTACAATCATCGTCATCCACACATTCACTTGCATAGACACATTCATTTTCAGGTTGTTTTATCTCACACATGTATCCAAACTGGCAGTCGGTATCAATTTCACATGGACTTGTATCAATGCAATGGTAGTAATCATCTTCAAAAAGACACTCATAGCCCTCTGGACACTGAGCGTTATCAGAGCATTCATTTTTTGAGCGACAAATCTTAAAAATTCCATCAGTTTTACAATATTCGCCAGGGTCACAGTCCTCATCATCGTTACACATATGAGGACTTGTATTGGTCACACACTCTTTCCAGTGCTCTTTTTCCACACAAACCTGCATTGCGGTGCAGTCATCATCACTTTCACATTGTCCAAACTTTATACACTCGTTTGGATCGTTCATAACGTCACACACATACTGCCAGGCGCAATCTTCATTTATCTGACAAAGATCAACAGGTTCAGGATCATCAGGAATTTCGACGATATCCTCATCTGGAGTAACATTATCAACAAGACTATCATCATTCATGTCGGGTAAATCCTGAGAATCGTCAACTATTTCATCAGGATCTTCCTGAATATCAGTTATTTCATCATTTTCTTCATCGATGGGAATCTGATCCACATCAGTTTTATTATCTTCGTCCTGACCACTCTCCTGAGGCCTTGTCTTCGAATTTTCTTCACAAGACAGGATAAGAAAAAAAGTCAAAAGGACTACGTAAAAAAGATTTCTTTTCATGTTTTTCTCCAAAATGTTCCCAACACTGAAAAGATTCTACTCAGGATTGTATATTTCTCAAACTTAAAAAGTTTCATACACTGAAAAACTTTTCGTTGAACTATTATTACTTATGAGCCAATTTCAAAACTCTTGAAAACCTAAAAAGTGTTTTATCTGTATCTCTGTGATTACCTGAAAAATTTGTTTTAGGTTCCGTTTCGGAACCAAAT
>Ga0222665_1000857_pt1 | contig 16172 bp, 13 predicted proteins | sample AntAcemetagen653_FD_179853 | JGI IMG/M metagenome (GOLD analysis project Ga0222665, IMG submission 179853) | Saline water microbial communities from Ace Lake, Antarctica - #653 | ecosystem: Environmental > Aquatic > Non-marine Saline and Alkaline > Saline | place: Antarctica: Ace Lake...
AATAGTAGCAAGGTCGTTAATTGTAATTCCGGCAGATTCAATTGCTTCTTTAGCAGCTTTTTTAATGGCTGTAACTTCATTTAAATCGGGAGGGTCATTTGTAAGATTTCGTTCAACTTGTGCCCATCCTAAAACTTCAACAGCCTGGTTTTTTGGAATTCCTACTTTTTTCAAACCTTCTTCCGAGCAAATTGCAATTGCAGAAGCTGCATCGGAAACTTTTGAACAATCCAGAACCGACAAATTATCCACAAAAGCTTTTCCATTTGGTTTCAATTTGTCATAAAGTGCATCAAGGTCTTTTACAGAATTATGATATTCCTGAGCTGTAGGACAAAGCCTGGCGTTTTCGATAGCATTTCTAAACCACCGACGCATACCTTTACGAGCATATTCCTTACCATATTTTTCGTAATAAGCTCCTGCACGATTACTAAATTGACCTGGGAAAAAATATGCATGGCCTTCTTTTCGTTTTTGGAACCAGCCTGCACCTGCTAAAACATCGGCGCCATAAATTGCCTTCATAGTATTTTGAACTTCAACACCAACTGTGAGAACAACATCGGCAGTATCAGCTAAAACCGATTTTATTCCACTCATCAAAGCTAAAGCTCCCGAAGCACAAGCACCTTCGGTACGAGTACAAGGCTTGTATTCCAAGCCATCGTCAATCATAGGAATAAGTCCTGCTAAATGTCCTTGTTTGTTAAAACGAGGAGACATAAAATTACCTATTGCCCCTTCGTCAACATTTTTAGCACCACCAATTTGCTTTAAAGTTGCCTGGCCTGCTTCTTTAATATAATGTTCAAGTCCCGGACGCGGTTTTTTCGGATGAAATTCTTTCCTTCCCGTTCCTATTGATATTGTATTGTATCCGGCTGCCATATATATATTTTTTCTTAATTTTTTCATGTCTTAATTTTTAAATTTAAAATATTATTTAATAATTAGTTAAAAAAGCTATTTACAGGACCATAAGCATGAAAGAATCCTGTTAGCATAACAGTATTAACATCATCTTCGCAATAAGCTACTTTGGTCGAAACCAGAACCTTTCCAATTTCATTAGAACGCTTACCGTATTTAATAGCAAGGCCGGCGCCAAGAGTTTTTAATGATTTTAATGAATTAAAGAATTTTTCTAATAATTCTTCTTTATCTCGTCTTCGGATTATTGATTTCCAAGAAACAGCTGAGGCAGGTAAAGGGCCTAATTTTTCATCACATTTTTCTTTAAATTCAGAAATTGAATGATATTCGTTTTTATCAGGATCATAAACTGCAATTGGTATTCCTTTTTCGTATTTAAAAAAGCCGTCTTTTTGTGAACCGTTTGAATTTTGTCCACCTTTAATCCCGGCTTGCATTAAATTGTTTAGCAAGGGGCTATGAAGCTCTTCATCGTCGAGGAATGGATTCATTACATTCATAATAAAACTAACTACATCAATTCCCACATAATCGATTAGTTGAAAAATTCCCATTGGCCTGACCAAAAAGTCCTGAGCTACTTTATTGATCATATAAACCGCTTCAACAAAGGGAAAGTCTTTTGATAATGACTCAACTTCGGTGATTGCGTGCATAGCATCGCGCATAAAATGCCCGTTTCCTATAAATCCTGCAAAATCGTTTGAAGGTACAATAATTTTTCCAAGACTTTTTGCGTAAGCTTTAGCAAAATCAATCATTTCCTCAGGAGAATTGTTGGTTTTTATTAACTCCACCAACTTTTGAATTGCAGGAGGATTATAAAAATGGAATCCGAGTATCCTACCCTCGAGTTTTGCTTCATTATCAATTATTTTAATCGGTACCGAAGAAGTATTGGTAAAATACCATGGAGTATTTTTATTGTTTGTATCAATTTGAGAAAGCAATTTTACTTTTAAGTTTTTATTTTCACTTATTGCCTCAAAAATTAAGGTTGAATCGTAGGCTGCTTCAATTTTTGTTTGTGGACGGACAATGTTCATTACATCGAAAATATATTGCTCAATAATATCGCCATTTTCAATCAGGTCAGCTCTATCGGCATAAATTTTTCTTAGTAACACGGTTTTCTTTTCGGCAATTTTTTGCAACTGCACTTTTAAATATTTCATTAAACCTGCAAGCCCTTCATCTGAAAGATCTACGGCATTCAAAACAAAAGTTTTTGATTTGTTTTCAGGTTTCAGGCTTAGCTCAGCCATTTCAACAGCAGTTAGTAACAGTATTCCGCTCCCCATTTTTCCGGCAGCACCCAATACGGTTACATTTCTGAGTCTTTCGTCGTAATTCATATTTTTTATTTTTTTTGGATGATTATATAATTGATTTTTTAACAAATGTTCTTATTCTATTCTAATGTATCACAAATTGTTAAATTGTTATATTGTTAAATAGATACATTTTAAAAATATTTCTTATTCTAATACTTTTCTTTCCACTCAGGTTTTCGTTTTTCAAGAAATGCTTTCATTCCTTCTTCGCCCTCGTTTTTAAATTGTGTTCCGAAATAATTTGCTTCAAGGTCACAGGCTTCAATGAAATCCATATTCAATCCTTTTCGGGATATATATTTAACTTTTTCGATTGCTTTCGGGCCTTTTGAAGCAATTGTCTGGGCAATTTTTAATACCTCGCCCATCAATTCTTCAGGTTCAACAATTTTTTGAACTAATCCTATTCTTAAAGCATCATCAGCCCTGATTAATTCGGCTGTTGTTAAAAGATACAAAGCATCTGCCGGACCAACAAGGCGTGAAAGCCTCTGAGTACCTGCATAGCCGGGTATCATTCCAAGATTAACCTCGGGTTGCCCGAACTTTGCTTTTGTGCTGGCAATCCTAAAATCGCAAGCCATTGCCAATTCGAGGCCGCCACCCAGAGCAAAGCCGTTAATAGCACCTATTACAGGAATTCTCAGGTTTTCGATGCTATTGAAAGTGTTTTGCCCCTTTTTTGAAAAAGCAGTTCCCTGTTCGGGGGTCATGTCAACCATTTCGGCAATATCGGCTCCAGCTACAAAAGCTTTGCCTTCGCCGGTAATTATCAGAACCCTGATATTTTGGTTTTTTGAAATAGATTCAATTGCTTCGTCCATTTCATTAAAAAATCTTGTGTTTAAAGCATTTAATGCTTTTGGTCTGTCAATTGTGATTATTCCAATTTCGTTTTTTAATTCAATTTTTAAAATTTCGAAGTCCATATTAATTTAATATAATTTAAAAGCTCAAATTTAGTAAAATATTTGCATTTTGAAATATTTAGCCATTTTTTCTAAGTAGATGATTTTGGATTTTCATTTTTGAATAATGGAGTAATAAACTTTGCTAAAAAAACCAAAGTTTAAAAAAGATTATAATATTAGAATGCCGCTTGAATGTAATTTCAAGCTTCGGAACTTAAAAGTATTGGATATGTTTTCCCTATGACGGTTTCTATTTTCCTCACCCTCATTTCTTTTTATTTGGATAAGTAATCGATAACTAACAACAATTAATTAAATTGATTTCCTAAAAAAAAATATTAACCCCCAAAGCCAATGTAAAAATATCTTTAAAATAAACATTTCTATATTTCACATAATACTTTAAATAAAGGTCGTTGGTTGTTGTAAGAAAGTAAAATTCAAAAGCTTTAATTCTTTTTTCAGGATTTAATGTTTTTTGAAATTTCAATCCAAAATTCAAATTTAACCTGATTGCATTTGGTGCATAATAGCCTTCGGGATATTGTTTTGGAAGCCTGACAAAGGTATGTTCGCCATCAGCAAAATTTACACTTATTCCCAAGCCGGCAAAAGGTATAATGGTTTTATTGGTTTTTAATTTGAACTTTCGTATGTTAATTGTATTCATTAAACAAAAAGTATGAATTGTTGCATCCGCTTTATATTTTGGTGTAAAACCATACATAACATCCAGATTGTAAATATCTTTGTAAATATTATATCCTGCTCCTGCAATATATGCTCCAATATTTCCTGCATATTGAAAAGTTAAAAAATCAGGTGTTATCCAATTCTTTTTCACAACTTTTGTAGTATCTGTTGCATGCGATAATGAGGAAAACAATAAGAAAAAAGCGACTAAAAAAATTAAATTTGACTTCATTTTCATTAATATACTACAATTAATAATGTATTCTATCTAAGGAAATACTATCTTGAAAAACTGTTATCGTGCAATAATACCGTTTATCAACCGAGCCAATTACCAAATATTCTTTTTCATCATCAAAATAACAGCCAAAGTAATGATCGTGATGGTGCCCGTGAATTGACAGACTAACATTATAAGTTAAAATAAAATGTTCAAAAAGCTTTGAATAAACAGGAGTAAACTGGTCAGACCAGGGAGGAATATGAGCAATAACAAAAACCTGTTCATAAGAAGTTGTATCCTCAAGCTCACTTTGCAACCAAAAGAAATCAGGCTCAATATAGCCTAATTCCCAAATTATATTATTAAAAAAGATGAATTTACAATCTTTGTATGTAAAAGAATAATTATCAATACCATACATGTTTTTATAAATACCAAGTCCATTTGCCAGACAATCGTGATTACCAATTACAGTAAAATATGGATAATTCAGGTCTGAAACAATATTATGAAAAATTTCATATTCTTTAATCATTCCACCATCTGTCAAATCACCGCCATGAATGACAAATTCAATATTTTCATTTTCATTAATCGCCAAAACTGCATCATCAAGATCATTATAATAGGTGTGGCTATCAGAAATTAAAGCAAAGGTGAAAGTTTTATTCTCACTTGTTGCTTTTTCTTGAATAGATAATTTTTCAAGATTCGTAAGGCGGGTATCTTTGTCTTTCCCTTGAACATGTCCTGAATATGGAGAATATTCAAAAACATTTTCACATGAAATTACTCCTATGATAATTATATAAAGAAATATCAGATTAAAAATCCTGAATATTAGTTTTTTTAAATTTAATAACATGAAAGACATTTAATGAAGTTTTTTAATGCCCCCAAAATTAATTATACTTTTTCCCAAAGCTGACACTAAAAAACAAAGTTAAAAAAGCGTAACTTTTAGATTCTTCTGCCATTAAGGCTATTCCTGTAGGATAGACATCAATAATGGCACCAATTTCAAGTGAACTTATTTTCGTATTATAGGTTCCGAACTCAAAATTTAATCCGGCTTTACCGTATATTCCAGGATGAAAACCTAATTCTCCTATACCTTTAAATAAAGGCCCTCTTCCGTAAATAATATCTTGAAAATGAATTTCAGGATCATAGCGTTTTGTTTCAAGCGTATAATTATAACTATATGGAGAGTAATTTATTATAGATAAATATACCGGAACTGCCAACCCCATTGAAACACCGCCTGAATAGTTGTATAATAGTTCAACCCCACCCCAATATGGTTTACTGTTGAGCAATTTTTCAATTCCAAGACCTCCCCTGAAAATGTACAGATTATTTAATTTTCCAAAATAATATGGTTTTGCATTGTAATAGTAAGAGTTAACAACTTTTACTTGTTTAAGGGCCTGCATCGTTACTGCTTCTACTTCAAAAAATTGTTTCTTGAAAGCATTAATATTTCTGCCTTTTTGAAATTTTAAACCAAAGCCGCGATTATGGATAATTATCCCACCCTTCATCTCTTTTTGAAAAAGTATGTTATTACTTAAGGTATCAATAAGTTTTTCGGATTGAGAAAAAGAAATAATCCCTGTAAAGGTAAAAAATATAATAAGGAAGATTTTTATAAACACTTTCATCCCTTAATGTTAAAAACAATTTAAATGCTGTTTAATTGTCAGAAATCCTGAGATAATATCTGTTGATCTATATATTATTTTTATTATACATATTTAATTATTTTTACATGGCGGCGTTTTACATAAAATAATGATTTTAATTTTAGAATAAATCGAATTTCATTATTAATAAATAAATTAACGGCGCCTTTCTTTTTGAAACTTTGTGGTTTCTCCGTAAGCTGAACATTTTTTACTTGATTTGCAGGAAACTATAAACATTCCTGACAAAACTACCAATAACAGCATTATTAAGACTTTTTTCATATTTTTACGCAATAATTTTAAAATATTTTACAAAAGTAAAACGAAAATTTATACTATAACAGTTTTTTTTTTAACTTATTGTTGTTCAAATGTTGTTTTAGTTCTATTGAAAAATTATGGAAAAAATTAAACCCGTAATCGAAGAAAGTTGGAGGAATATTCTCGAAAATCAGTTTACTTCTGATTATTTCTTAAACCTGAAAAAGTTTCTAATTGAGGAAAAAAAGCAACAAATAATTTACCCGCCAGGTTCATTGATGTTTTCGGCTTTTAACCTTACACCATTCAACAAAGTTAAAGTAATAATACTTGGCCAAGATCCTTATCATGGTACGAAACAAGCACATGGCTTATGTTTTTCAGTCCCTGTTGGTGTAAAAAACCCTCCCTCTCTAAAGAATATCTTTAAAGAATTAAGTGATGATTTGGGCATTGAACCTTCTGAAAGCGGGAATTTGGAAAGCTGGGCAAAACAAGGCGTTTTACTGCTTAATGCCACACTTTCGGTAAGAGCCAATCAAGCCGGCTCTCATCAAAATAGGGGTTGGGAAACTTTCACGGATTCCGTAATTTCCACCCTCTCCGAGAAAAAATCAGGACTGATTTTCATTCTTTGGGGAAATTATGCTAAAGCTAAAGAAAAACTGATAGATACAGACAAACATTATATTTTAAAGGCTGCTCACCCTTCGCCATTCTCGGCATATTCGGGATTTTTTGGCTGCAAGCATTTTTCAAAAACCAATGAAATCCTTAAGAATTCCGGTTTCCCGGAAATCGACTGGAAAATAAATTAATGGTTCCAATAAACTATTAAATGAATTTTGCGTATTAATTTTCAAAACCTTAATAAACAGTTATTATTTTATGAAATACATCCCGATAATAATTCTAATATTACTTTCGCAATTAACAAAAGCCCAAACCGGAAAAGAGTGGGAAGATCCACAAATCACCGGCATCAACAAAGAAGCTCCTCATGCCACTTTTCCTCTTTGTTCGGGCGAAAGACAGGAATATATTTCTTTGAATGGTGTATGGAAATTTCATTATTCAAAAAACCCTGAGCAAAAACCCGATAGTTTTTTCCTTGCAAGTTACGATGTATCGGAATGGGATGATATTGTTGTGCCGGGACATTGGGAACTTCAGGGTTTCGATGCACCAATTTATACTGATGTTGACTATCCCTTTCCATCGAATCCGCCTTTTTTACCACATGATTATAATCCGGTAGGCTCCTATACAACTATTTTCAATATTTCTGAAAAATGGAAAGAAAAACAAATTTTTCTGCATTTCGGTGGTGTGAGGTCGGCTGTGTATGTTTGGCTTAATAATGAGTTTCTTGGTTATAGCCAGGGCAGTAAAACTCCTGCTGAATTCGATATTACAAACCTTGCTAAAAGTGGGAAAAATTCAATTGCTTTGGAAATTTACAGATATAGTGATGGCAGTTATTTAGAAGGACAGGATTATTGGAAAATGAGTGGAATTGAGCGAGATGTTTTTATTTTTACGAAACCTAATGTTTTCATTAGAGATTTCTTTGTAAATGCCGGTTTGGATGATAATTATCTGAATGGTGAATTTTTATTAGACGTTGAAATTGATAATTATACAAATAGAAATGTTAAAAATTATGTCGAGGTAAGGCTTTTAAATTCAGAAAATAATTCTATGCTTTTTTCAAATGAAAAAGCAGTAAGAACAAGAAAGTTTGAAAGTTCAGAAATTAATTTTTATTCACAAATTCCGGGCATAATAAAATGGACTGCCGAAACACCAAACTTATACAAATTAATTATTTTACTGAAAAACAAGAAACACGAAATCCTTGAAAAAGCCGAATGCAAAATCGGATTCAGAAAAATTGAAATTAAAGACATGCAATTAAAAATAAACGGAGTACCTATAACAATCAGGGGGGTAAATCGGCATGAACATGACCCTGTTACAGGAAGAATAATTACTGTTGAGTCAATGATCGACGACATTCGTTTGATGAAACAAATGAATATAAATGCCGTTAGAACCAGTCATTATCCCAATCGCCCCGAATGGTACGAATTATGCGATAGATACGGCTTATATCTTGTTGATGAGGCAAATATCGAAGCTCATGGTTCTGATCCCTACAATCCTGAAAAAACCCTTGCCGACAAACCCGAATGGAAGCATGCTTTTATGGAGCGGACACAACGAATGCTTGAACGTGATAAAAATCACCCATCAATAATTATTTGGTCGCTTGGAAATGAAACCGGTTACGGACAAAATTTTAGAGATACTTATAATTGGATCAAAAACCGCGATACTTCTCGTCCGGTTCAATGCGAAGATGCCGGAGTACATGGATTAACAGACATTTACTGCCCTATGTATAAATCAATAGAAAAAATTGAAAAGTTTGCAAAATCAGATGATCATCGCCCGCTAATTCTTTGCGAATATGCTCATGCAATGGGAAACAGCGTTGGTAATCTTCAGGATTACTGGACCGCAATCGACTCTTACGAAGCTCTTCAGGGTGGGTTCATCTGGGATTGGGTGGACCAAACTTTTATGAAATATGATGATGAAGGAAATTTTTATTGGGCATACGGGGGCGACATGAGATTTGCCGGAGTTGTGAACGATTCAAATTTTTGTGCTAATGGATTGGTGCAAGCCGATCGTAAGCTGAATCCACATATTTGGGAGGTGAAAAAAGTTTATCAAAATATTAAGTTTAAAGCTTTCGATTTAAAAAATGGAAAAGTAAAATTATTTAATAATTATGATTTTACAAATCTTTCGGATTTTGATTTCTCGTGGAAAATTATGTCGGATGGAGAAATTTTATTTTGGGAAAATCTTCCTGAAATAAACCTAGCTCCGCATGATTCGACTATTATTATTCTTAACTTACCAAAGATTTATTTTCAGCCCTGTACAGAATATTTTCTAACTATATCAGCCCGGCTCAAATCAAAATCCGAGCTTCTGCCAAAAGGACATGAGGTTGCATTTCAACAATTTAAGCTTCCGGTTTTCATCAAAAACAAAAAAAATGATATTAAGAGTTTTCCACCCATAAGATTAATTCAAACTAAAGAAGAAATATTTATTAATGGAAATGATTTTGATATAAAATTCGACAAACAAAAAGCAATGCTCAGTTCACTTGTATATAATGATAAAGAACTTATTTTAGAAGGATTGAAACCGAATTTTTGGCGTGCACCAACTGATAACGATCTCGGAAATAATATGCCGGCCCGATGTGCTTGTTGGGAAAACGCAGGAAATAATCTTAAAACACAAAGTATAAATGTTAAACAAGTGTCGAACCGGCAAATTGAGATTGATGTTGTTTCTGAAATCGAAGACTTAAATTCAGAGTATTTGACAAATTATAAAATTTTTGGCAATGCCGAAATTATTGTCAGCAGCCGGATTATTACAAACGACTCGACATTACCGGAATTACCAAGATTTGGAATGAGTATGATTTTGCCGAAGAGTTTTTGTAATATCAGTTGGTTTGGTCGCGGGCCTCACGAAAGTTATGAGGATAGAAAAACAGGTGCACCGGTCGGACTTTACAAAGCGAGTGTTTGGGAACAGTATTTTCCTTATGTCAGGCCACAGGAAAACGGAAATAAAACCGATGTAAGATGGCTGTCTTTAACCGATAATGAAGGAGTTGGACTGCTGGTTTGCGGTTTGCCCTTAATCAGCACAAGTGCTCATCAATTTTCGATGGATGAACTCAAGCATCCCGGAAAACAAAAACCCCAGCGTCATCGTAACGACATAAAGCCCGGTGAAATAATTAGTTTGAATATTGATTTTAAACAAATGGGTGTTGGTGGAGACAATAGTTGGGGCGCTCGAACTCATCCGGAATATACTCTTCCGGCCGGTGAATATTTCTATAGTTTTAGAATCAGGCCTTTTTCAAAAACTGAAAATAAGGAAGTGGATTTAAGTAAAATAATTTATTAAGATTATAATAAAATGGAGTTAATAACTCAAATAAAAAAAGTAATTTCAAATTATAATTTCGGAAAACTTCGTAAATATGAAATACTTAGTGATGGTTTTGCGAATATTAATTATAAAATTACAACTCCAAAAGGAAATTTTCTTTATAGAATTTGCAAGCAACAAACTTTAGAATATATAAATTATGAATTAAACTTACTTTTTGAATTAGAAAAAATTGACATCCCGATTGCCAAAGCAATTCAACGAAGTGATGGTAATTATGTGAATGAAACTACTGATGGGGCGGTTGTAATTTATGAATTCATTGAAGGGGAAAAACCCGAGCTTAATAATGAAAGCGTATTTGAAATTGCCGGAGCAGTTGCAAAGCTTAGTAGTTTCAAAAATTGGAATGATTTTCCAAGAACCAATGTGATAAATATTGATAAATGTTTTTCTTTGATTGGTAAGTTTGATAAAGTCAAATTCAAATTTCCAGAAATATTTAATTATTTTGAGGAATACACAAATTTTCTTTATAATCCTTTATCTGAGCATGTTCCAATTGGAATTGTGCATGGCGATATTTTCCCTGACAATACTATTTTTAACAACAACAAACTCCTCGCAATAATTGATTTTGAGGAAGCTTGTTGTGATAATTTGCTTTTTGATGTCGGAATGACAATTAACGGATTTTGTTTTATTAATAATGAATTGAATAAAGAACTTTTAAACATTTTCTTGAAACGCTATAATGAATTCAGAAAAATTAAAGAAACAGAATTGGAACTCCTCCCTTATTACATTTTATGGGGGGCACACGGAATGCTGTCATGGCATCTCGAACGACTGGTAAATAAAGAAAATCCCGAACAATTGTTAAGAGTTAAAGAACTTATGAATAGAGCAATTTTAATAAAAAAAAATAATTTTTTAAATTGATAAATCAATACTAATAATGGAGTTAAGTAATCAAGTATTTAATATTCAGGGTGTTTCTGTAAATGAAATTTGTGAAAAATTTGGCACTCCGCTTTACGTTTACAATTCTGAAATCATTGAAAAAAAAGTAAATGATTTCAGAAGTGCATTTGCAGGAACCGATTTAAGAATAAAGTTTGCAATAAAGTCATGCACAAATATAAGTATTGCAAAACTTATGAAAAAACTTGGCACCGGCCTTGATACGGTTTCTATCCCGGAAATTCAAATGGGATTAAAAGCCGGATTTCAACCCAATGAAATAGTTTTTACACCAAATATTGTTGACTTTGAAGAAATCAAAAAAGCCGTTGAATTTGGCACTTATATTAATATTGAGAACCTTCAAAATCTTGAAAAATTTGGCAAGGAATACGGAAATTCTGTGCCTTGTTGCCTTCGCCTTAATCCTAATATTATTTCGGAAGTTGAAAGCGGTGAAGTTTCAGGCATCGATTTTGCAAATATCAATAAAGAACATTATTCGGCTGTGAATTCAAAACGAGTTTCGGTTTGGCACAACCAATCAAAATTCGGGATTTCGTTAAGTCAATTCAGCCAATTACTTGAAATTGTTAAAAAATACAATATCAAAATCAATGGGCTTCATATTCATTCGAGTCATGTAATTCTTAGCCCCGAAGTATTTTTGAAAGGAGCAAAAATCATTTTCGAAATCTCAAAGCACTTCAATGACCTTGAATATCTTGATTTTGGGGGCGGGATTATGGTTCCTCATAAATCTGATGATGAGGTAATTGATATTGATAAAATTGGAAGTAAATTTGTTTTTGAATTCAAAGAATTTTGTAAACAAGTTGGAAAAAATCTGGAATTGTGGTTTGAGCCGGGACGCTATTTGATGAGTGAATCAGGTTATTTATTCACTAAAGCTGTTGTTTTGAAAACCAATGGATATATTGATTTTGTTGGCACGAACACAGGCTTTAATCACCTCTTGCGGCCTATGATGTACGACGCTTATCACGAAATTGTTAACATCTCTAATCCATGCGGAGAGAAGAAAAAGTATAATGTCGTGGGCAATTTATGTGAAATTGATAATATTGGAAAAGATAGGTTTTTGAACGAAGTAAGAGAAAACGATATTTTGGCGATAAAAAATGTCGGGGCTTATGGATTCAGTATGTCATCAAACTATAATTCACGTTTTAAACCGGCTGAAGTTTTAATAATAAATGGCGAGGCCAAACTGATCAGAAAACGCGATACTTACGAAGACTTACTTAGAAACCAGGTGGAAATAAATATTAGCTAAACCTTCAAAAAAAAATCCCCCAAAAACTAATTTGAGAGATTTTACTAATACTATTAAAAAAAGGAGGTATCTTGAATTTCGTTTTATCTGTATTTAATTACTTTCCAAAGCATCGATAGAAACAAAGGATTTATTATTTCTTTTCTTTTTAAAAACAACTATTCCGTCTATTAAAGCGTGCAATGTATGGTCTTTACCCATCCCAACATTATCTCCGGGATTGTGAACAGTTCCTCTTTGGCGGATAATAATATTACCTGCTTTTGCAAATTGCCCTCCGTAAATTTTAACTCCAAGTCTTTTACTTTCTGATTCTCTGCCGTTATTTGAGCTACCGGCACCTTTCTTATGAGCCATAGTTTATATTTTTTAAGGTTTTTTAAAACTGTTTTCTACTCTGATTTTTTTTCTACTGTTTTCTCAACAACTGTTTCATTTACTTCCGCTTTCGGCTTAGCTTTCGGTTCAGCTTTTGCTTTTTTCTTCGTTAATCCTTCAATATTTTCAATTTGTATTTGACTAAAATATTGACGATGCCCGTTTTCTTTTTGATAACCTTTTCTTCTTTTCTTTTTAAAAACAGTAACTTTATCACCTTTTAAATGAGAAAGTATTGTGGCTTTTACACAAGCTTTTTCTACGAAAGGTTTACCAACTTTAACTTTTCCGTCTTCATCTAATAAAAGAACTTTTTGAAAATCAACCTTTGAGCCTTCTTCGCCTTCTAAGCGATGAACAAAGATTTTTTGATCTTTTTCAACTTTAAATTGTTGACCGGCTATATCTACTATTGCGTACATTTTTTTCTTTTAATTTCCTCTAAAATTTGGAAGTGCAAAAATAGTAATTTTTATTAATAAGCAAGCGTTTTGCTACTAAAAATTTAAATAATTATAATTTTTTATAAAAAAAATAATTTTATTATCTATCATCCACAACTACTGCTCATTAATCTTTCTGTAAAGCAATAAAAATTTTACAAAATTTGCAAAAATAATAATGACGATATGTTTTCTAATCAATTCTATCACTTATTTTGAAATTATCCCAGTCAAAACCTGCGTTAAATTTACTGCGAATATTTGATAATGTAAAATATGACAAATTTATTGTTTCAAAAGTTTCCTGATTCGATTGAATACCGGAAACAACCTCCCCATTAGGGTCAACTATTGCCGAATCACCTGAATATGAAATACTATTTCCGTCTTTCCCAACTCTATTCACCCCAATCACAAAAGCTTGATTTTCTATAGCCCTTGCCATGAGCAAAGTCTTCCAACCATGGCTACAGACTTCGGGCCAGGTTGCAATATAAATCAATATATCATATTCATATTTTTCATTTTTAAAAGTATTTTTTGCCCAAACAGGGAAACGCAAATCATAGCAGATTAAAGGGCATATTTTCCATCCTTTTAAATCAACAATCAGGCGATCATGGCCTCCAGAAAATTTCAGATGCTCTTTTCCCATCCTAAACAAATGGCGTTTACGATAAGTCTCGAAGCTTCCGTCAGGCCTCATCCAAATTAATGTATTAAAATACTTATTGTTCTCCTTAATAATTAAACTTCCTGTTATTACACAATTCATTAATGAGGCCTGTTTTGCCATCCATTTTATGGTTTTGCCATCAAGTTTTTCATAAAAGTTTTCGGGTTTAACCGAAAATGCTGTATTAAATTCCTCCGGTAGAACGATTAAATCGGGTTTATCTTTAATAATTTGTGATATAAATTTATCGAATGAACTGAGATTTTCATCAACATTCTCCCACTCAAGCGATGTTTGGATTATTGTGATTTTAATATCCTCCATATGATAATAATTTATAATAAAGAATCTATATGGAATAACCTGTTAATCAAATTAACCACAGACTCACAGATTGTAAAATTAATATTTAATCTGAGAATCTGTGGCTTTATTTTCTGATCTCATAATTATTTTTAAAGAAAGTATGCGATATTTCATCTAATAATTATAAATTTGAATATTGAATTAAAATTAAAACAAAAAAATGAAAACAATTGATAATTATAATTTTGCAAATAAAAAGGCTTTAATTAGGGTTGATTTTAATGTTCCATTAAACAAAGATTTTGAAATTACTGATGCAAGCCGAATAAATGCAGCAATTCCAACCATAAAAAAAATTCTTAAGGATGGAGGTTCGGTAATTTTAATGTCTCATCTCGGGCGTCCAAAACAAGGGCCGGAAGAAAAATTTTCATTAAAACACTTAATCCCCTATCTTTCCGAACAATTAAATACTGAAGTGAAATTTGCTGACAATTGTGTAGGCGAATCGGCAAAAAAAATGTCTGAAAGCCTTTTGCCAGGTGAAGTTTTACTTCTCGAAAATCTTCGATTTCATAAAGAAGAAACCAAGGGCGATGAAGCTTTTGCCGAAAAATTGTCGGAGCTCGGCGATGTTTATATTAATGATGCTTTTGGTACAGCTCATCGCGCTCACGCTTCAACAGCAATTATTGCAAAGTTTTTTCCAAATAAGAAATTCTTAGGATATATAATGGAAAATGAATTAAGAAATATAAATCAAGTAATTAAGAATAAAAAAAAGCCATTTACAGCAATTTTGGGCGGGGCAAAAGTTTCCGGTAAAATAGAAATTATTAAAAATTTGCTCGACAAAGTTGACAATATGATCATTGGCGGTGGAATGATGTTTACCTTTATCAAAGCATTTGGTGGAGAAATTGGAAGCTCAATGTTTGAAGAAGACTTGCTTGATATTGCCATAGAAACCATTGAAAAAGCAAACGAATTAGGAGTTAATTTGCTAATTCCTACCGATGCAGTAATAGCAGATGCTTTTTCGAATGAAGCTCAAGTTCTGACCTCCGATTCAGACAATATTCCGGAAGGATGGATGGGTTTGGATATTGCAGATGAAAGTATTAAAGATTTTACTGAGATAATAAAAAGCTCAAAAACCATTCTTTGGAATGGGCCGATGGGCGTTTTTGAAATGTCGAATTTTGAAAACGGAACAAAAGCAATTGCCGAAGCTGTGGCAGATGCAACAAATAATGGAGCATTTTCATTGATTGGCGGAGGCGATTCGGTTGCAGCGATTAACAAATATGGCTTGACTAAAAAGGTCAGCTATGTTTCGACAGGGGGAGGGGCAATGCTTGAATTTATCGAAGGAAAAGAACTTCCGGGAGTAAAGGCAATTGAGGACTAAATATTTTTTTTCCGCTTACAATTTATGAAAAAAAAGGCGAAAATGAAGGAATACCAGGAATTTTAGGTCATTTAAATTTTTTTTGAGCTTAATGGGTGTTTTAAGCCCAATCGCTTATTATTCACGCATTTAATCATATATTTGATTAAATACAAGTTCAATTTTCAAAAACCCAATTTTTATAATGAGATGGAAAGATTATAATTAATATCATTTTAAATATGTTAATCTGTAGTATTGGATTCCATAATTTATTTAATAAAAGTGACAAGATATTAAAAGCTGACTTTGTTTAAAATATCACGTCTAACTTATTCAATCTGAATCTATTTAGTATAGGGATACAAGAATATGAACCTCTTAGGTATTGAGTTATTCAAGTTTTTATCAGGCATGAAAATTTAGCAAGTTTTCACCTTCAATTCTTCAATATCAAAATCAAGTATCTTGTTTTTATTCAGAATAAAAAAAAATAAAATAAAAAAATAGAACCTAAAAAGAAAAGTGTAACTTTGCCGAAATTTCAGATTTGAGAATTTGTGCTTTTATTTACTAATTTACCATATACTTTTAGTTCATCACGGCTCTTTTTTTTAAATCTTATATTTTTAAACTTTTAATAAAAGGTTTTATGAATTTATGTTTGTTCAGTTAAT
>Ga0222665_1000858_pt1 | contig 16158 bp, 11 predicted proteins | sample AntAcemetagen653_FD_179853 | JGI IMG/M metagenome (GOLD analysis project Ga0222665, IMG submission 179853) | Saline water microbial communities from Ace Lake, Antarctica - #653 | ecosystem: Environmental > Aquatic > Non-marine Saline and Alkaline > Saline | place: Antarctica: Ace Lake...
TTCACCTACAATCTTAGACCTGTCAATTTCAGTTCTCAAATCTTTGCCTGTAATCTCAGGATCGGTAACCAATTCAAGACATCTTTCGGCTGAATAAAGTAGTTCTACCAATCTTGCCCAGTGCATAGCAAGAGTTGCATGAACAGGTTTTCCACCAAGCGTTTTATACATGCGTTCATATTCAATTTGAGCGAGTGGTGTTGCCATTCCATCGGCAGCATTCAAACGTGATAAGGGGGTTGCGTGATAAACTCCCGAATCTTGTCCCTCGACAAATCCCTTCCAACCAATCTTTTTCAAGTATGGAAATTTCAAATAGCTCCAAGGTTCAACTCTTTCAGCAACATACTCCATATAATCCTTTGGAGAATATTTACAATGTTCATTTCCAACTGTATCAACAACTCTTACTTTTCCATCATAAAAATTCACTTTATTATTTTCATCAACAAGACCCATTGAGTGAATTTTTAAAGAATAAGGGCCGTTGAGGATAATATCAAGATAAGTTGAATTTCCAAGTACAATATCATTGAATATTTGAAGAGTGAATTTTGCAAATTCAATAAAACCTTTAGCAGTCTGTTCAATATCTGCTCTTTGTTCTTCTGTTAGCCCTTTCCTGACACCACCCGGAATATTCATCACAACATGAGTTTGATGTCCTCCCAGAAGAGCTTGGATTTCCTGAGCCTTACGTCTTTGCTTAATTACTTCCGTACCTATCTCCACCCCTACTTTTTCAATTACTCCGAGAATATTTCTTTTAGCAGGATCGGCATCAGGGCCGACAACAAAATCGGGTGCAGCAAGAGCATAAAAATGTGCGATATGGCTATGAACAAAATGAGCCATATAAAATAGTTCACGAAGTTTTTTAGCAGTTGATGTAGGTTCAACACCAAAAACAGCATCGGCAGCTTTTCCCGAAGCCATGTGATGACAACCTGGGCAAACGCCACAAATTTTTGTTACAATTTGGGAAAGTTCCTCAACCGGACGGCCTTCGCAGAATTTCTCAAATCCGCGTAATTCGGGGACCTGAAAATAAACATTTTCCACATCTCCTTCATCCGTAAGGAATATTTCAATTTTCCCATGTCCTTCAAGTCTTGTAATCGGATCAATAGTTATTCTCTTCATTATAATTTTCTCCTTATTATTGAATCCGGCAAACTAAAACGATAGAATGTACCTGCAGGATCCACGATATCTTCAATAATTTTGTCTATTTCAACATCTTCGTTTGCATCAATCATAGTTGCAACGGCCGACATCATTTTAGCCCCCGGATCGGGGGAATCGGGTGGCGGGCCATAACAACCCCGGCAGGGTGCATTTCCTTTTATACATCTTACTCCACAGCCTCCTCTCGTTGCCGGACCCATACAAATTACTCCTTGTTCAAGGAAACAAGTTTCACCATCGTCTTCAATTTCCCATGGCCTGTAGAATTTCTTAATCTTTTTATTATCGGTTTTCTTTCGCTCACATTCATCACATTGTGTTTTATCATAAGCACCAATAACCGACTTTTTGGATGGCAATTCACTTCCACTCACAATAGCCATAAACACCTCAAGCAACCTTTCGGTTTGAGGAGGGCAACCCGGAAGATAATAATCAACACAAACTACTTTGTTTAATGGCAATACATCATTGAAAAAAATCGGGAGTTCAAGCTCTCCTTCAGGTACCTTATAGTCAGGTTGAGGTAATATTTTCTCGGGATTTATTGTTGATTCCGATTCAATGAAAACTCTGTTGAAAAGCTCTTCCTTGGTAGAAAAATTTGCTAAACCCGGTATTCCACCCATGTGAGCACAGGAGCCGTAGGCTACCATGATTTTTGATTTCTGACGAAGAAGCATAGCGATGTATTTGTTTTCACTATTTCGAATCGCTCCATTAAATAAAGTAACATCAATGTGGCCATCAGGCATAGCTTCCACATCTTTGTATTTAATATCTAAAGCTATTGGCCAGAAAACCAGATCTGCAGCAGCTACTACATCGAAGAGTTTTTCGTGAACGTCTAATACCGATACACAACAACCTCCACATGCTGCTCCCCAATAAACAGCCATTTTTAATTTTGGTTTAGGTTTATTTTCAGTTGTCATATTGCCTCCATTTTTTCTTTTTCAACATTTTCACCTTCATTTACAGACTTAGTTTTTTCAAATAAATCTAATTTATCTTTTATATTCGCCGGGCCCAAATTTCTGACTGTCTCAGCCATTTCATTAGCCAATTCGGCGAATTGCTTCCCTTCACTGGCACTAATCCATTCAAGTCTTAGTCTTTTTTCATCGATTCCCATTTGCTTAATATATTTTTTCAGAAGTTTATATCTTCTCAGACATTTGTAGTTACCTTCGTGGTAATGGCAATCGCCCGGATGACATCCGCAAATCAAAACACCATCGGCTCCTTCACGAAAAGCCTTCAAAACAAAAGTTGGCTCAACCCGTCCGGAGCACATAACTCTAATAATTCTTATGTTCGATGCGTACTTCATACGTGAAGTGCCTGCAAGATCGGCACCCGTATAGGAGCACCAATTACATAAAAACGAAACAATTTTTGGTTCATTACTCATATTTAAATCTCCTCTAATTCTAATGACATTATACCCTCAATTTGAGAGAGAATTTGTAAATCTGTAAAATGCCTACTTTTGATTGCACCTGTCGGACAAGCCGAACCACAGGTTCCACAACCTTTGCAAAGCACTTCATTAACAACAGAAACATTGTTTTCGGGATCGAAACTAATTGCAGTATAAGGACAAACACTAATACAGGTCTGACAGCCGCAACAAACATCCTCGTTTACTACTGCCGTTGTAACCTCTACCTGTACAGAGCCTTGAGCTATTGTTCCAAGAATTCGTGAAACGGCAGCTCTTGTCTGACTCACAGAATCAATTATTCCTTTCGGCCCCTGACAACTCCCGACAATGTAAACTCCATCGGTTGTTGTGGCAACAGGGTCAAGTTTTGGATGTCTTTCAATATAGAATGCATTTCCACACATACTTATTCCAACAGCATGAGCAATATCTTTTGCATTATCTTGAGCTTGAGCTCCCACCAAAAGTATTACCATATCAACCGGAATATTTAATTCCTCACCCGATAATTTTTCATTTATCTCAATAATCATATTGAAATCTCTGTTATGGGTGGAAGCTTTTATCTTAGGCAAATCATTTCTTTGGTCAAACATCATAAAAACAATATCTTTTCTTGATGTTTGTGTATAAAATTCCTCACATCCTTTTCCAAAAGCCCGCATATCGCCATAAAGCTCATAAATTCCTGCATCCGGTAATGCATCTCTTAGTTGGTTTGCAAATTTAAGTCCTGTAGAACAACAGGTTCTTGAACAATATTCTTTATATTTATTGTTTCTGCTTCCAACACAATGAATTATTCCAATATTCTTAGGTTTTTTTCCATCCTTGGTTCTGATAATACCACTTTTCAACATTTTTTCAAACTCGATTGAAGTTATTACATCCGGCAATTTACCATAGGAATATTCAGGAATTACTGAAGGATCAAAGGGCTTTAATCCGGTTGCAACAATAATATTTCCGAATTTCAAGATTTCTTCGGCTTTTGTATTTTCAAATAATTTGGTTTCAAAATTCCCTACATAGCCAAAAACTTCATTGATTTCAGTATTTAAAAACACTTTAATATTTGGATGATTTATAACTTTTTCAATTCTTGGATCAAGTACCTGACTAATGCTATTCATATCGGGGTAACTCAAGTCAACAAAGGCTAAATTTCCTCCCAATGAATTTTTCTTTTCTATTAGATAAACTTGTTTGCCGGTTTCGGCGATTTCAAGAGCAGCAGTTAAACCGGCAATTCCTCCACCAATTATTAAGGTAGCAGGATTTATATCAACATATCTTTTTTCAAGAGAGTCATGGAAAGCTACTCTTTTAATAGCTGCTATAACTAATGATTTTGCTTTTTCGGTAGCTTCTTTTCTATCTGTGTGAACCCAAGATACATGCTCCCTAATATTTGCCATTTCAAAAAGATAGGAATTTAAACCGGCATTTTCCAAAGCTTTTCGAAATGTCAGTTCATGAATTCTCGGTGAACAGGCCGATACAACAATTCTATTCAAATTGTTTTCTTTAATATCTTTTATAATCAAATCCTGTCCCGGATCTGAACACATATATTTATAATTTCTGGAAACCACCACATTTTGCAATTTTTTCACCTCCTCGGCAATATATTCCACATCCACCATTTTTGCAATATTGGTACCACACCAACAAATATATACTCCAATTCTTGGTTCTTCCATTTTTTTAAAAATTAAGTAGTTAACAGTTGTGATTTAATAGATTGTTTTGCATACGATGCTTTTTTCAGTTTTGCAAAATAAATTGCGAAAGGCCGATAAGCGAGATGTGACCATTTTGAAAAAGGAACTTCAATTACTATCATAGGAACAAGAATAGCAAGATGCAAAACAAACATATAATAGGTAAGAACCGGCATTCCCGTTAATCTGAAAATATTTATTAATATTCCGGTTATAGTAGTCAAACCAAGCATTATAATAAAAAGCCAATCAGATCCGTGTGAGAATTTAAATTTTATATCAGATTTTTTCAGCCTTTCAATTGCGGCAATAACTAAGAAATACAAAATCCCAAAAGTGGCGTAATAACCGAGAAGCCGTTGCCAATTATACCAGGGTTTAACTTCCTCGATTTGAAATTCGGGTAAAAGTACAACAATAACCAAAAACATAATTGTGTATCCTGTCATTAATAGTAAATGTCCAACCCAATAACTTTTTTTCTCACATTTTGAAAATCTTGCTTGTGTTAAGAAATTATATATTAACTGAAAAAACTCCGTAAAATATGCGAAGAAAGGAATTTGTACTGATTTATCTTTTAAAATTACTTTATAAAACATTCTGAAAATGTTTGAAATCAGCAATAAAGCTACGATTATTGCCATTGTCCAATCTCCATATTCAATAATTTTAATAAATTGAGTACTGCTGATTCCGTCAACCATACTGTTAATCATAACTCCTCCCTGGTTATTAATAAATGCATCGGGATTTGAGAAGATGCCTTCTGAGGGTGGAAGAAAAATTAAAAAGGCAGCAATAATAGCTGCTCCGAAGAAAGCAATAAACCCAGCCTCCCAAAATTTAGAAGTATAGAATTTCTTTGATAAACCGGTCCAATCATAGGTAGAAGTCAGGTATCTTCTTAAACTCATCATCAATTCACCCGGATTTGCATCACGCGGGCAGGTATCACTACACTCGCCACAATAGTAGCAAAGCCAGGGGTCAACACTTTTCTCCAAATTCTCCTTCAAGCCCATTTGAATGGATTGAATACTTTTTCGAGGAAAGAGAAAACCCTTTTCGGTTAGTCCGCAAATTGCCGTGCAATTCCCGCAATTGAAACACGCGTTCCAATTCCCGACTCCGAAATCCTTCAATTCTTGTTTGAATTTTGTATTTACTGTTTGTCTCATTTTTTACTCTCCATTATTTTTGAAAATCTTCGACTCGTTTTTCAATTTTTTCGAAAGGAATATCTTTAATATTTTGATTAATTTTATTTTTCATAATACTTTGAATAACTTTTGAAGCAGCGCTTGCTCCCTGGGCTACGCTATCGGGAATATCTTTAGGCCCTTGACAAGCTCCGGCAATTGTTATTCCTCCCGTTAAGGTAGTTTCACCATCGAAAGTTGAATTAGATTCTTTATACCAACCATCATTTGTTTTAGATATATTGAGGATTTCCATCAGTTTATCAGCATCATTTCGTGGTTCAAGGCCTACTGAAAGAATTACCATATCAACCTCCTGTTCGATAATTCTATCATTGATAATATCCTCACTCCTTAGTTTAATACCATTTTCAGATTCCTCAATCCTTGCAGTCTTACCTCGGATAATATTCACATCTTCCTCTTTTATACGCTGGTAGAATTCTTCATAACCTTTGCCGAAGGCACGCATATCAATAAAATACTCATAAACATCTGCTTCTGGAATTTTTTCTTTTATCAGATGTGCAAGCTTCAGAGAATACATACAACACACACGCGAACAGTAGTTTTTATAATTCCTATCTCTACTTCCAACACAATGAACTATTGCAAATTTTGATGGTTCGCCCGATCCGGGCTCAAATATCCAGTTACCTTTTTTATCTTTTGCTCTGTAAGTAATATTTCCTTCGGTTGGCCCAGATGCATTAACCAATCGTTCAAATTCTAAGGACGTTAAAACATTAGGAAACCGGCCATAACCAAAACGTTCAATTTTTTTGGCATCAAATGTTTGAAAGCCTGTTGCCACAATAATATTGCCTACCGAAATTTCAATTTCTTCATCTTTTTGATCAAGATCAATACACTTTGCCGGACAAACTTTTGCACAAACTCCACACTTTCCGTTTTTTACATAAATGCATGATTCCTCATCAATTAAATATTTATTGGGAACTGCTTGAGGGAATGGAATATAAATAGCTTTTCGTAATGTTGTACCGGCATCAAATTCACTCAAAGTTTTAGAAGGACATTTTTCAGAACATATTCCACAACCGATACAAGTTGATAAATCAACTCTTCTCGCTTTTTTAAGAATTTTTACTTGATAATTTCCAGCCTCACCCTTTACACCAATGACTTCGCTATATGTAATAAGCTCAATATTCGGATGTTGTCCTATTTCAACCATTTTTGGAGTTAGAATACAAGCTGCACAATCTAAAGTTGGAAATGTTTTATCAAACATCGCCATATGCCCACCGATTGTTCCTGTTTTTTCAATTAGAAATACTTTATTATTACTGTCGGCTACTTCAAGAGATGCTTGTATTCCAGTTATTCCGGCTCCAATCACCATTGTTTCCGGCCTGACCGTATTTAATTCAGGCTGAAAACCAAACTCAAAAGGAACATTATTAAATGCACAAAATAACATCGCTTTTGCAATTTCCTGATTTCTTGTTCCACCATTACAATATTGTCCAAAATCTGCTATTACTAAATCCTCAAGCTTTTTTCCGGCTTTCAGCATCGCTTCTGCGAAAAATGATTTTCTGAATCCGGGCTTTAATCCTGCTATAACAATTCGATCAATATCATCTTTTTTTATTTCACTTACCACTGACAAAACATCTTTGTCTGATAAGTTTTTTGAATTCCAAATAGCTTTGACAAATGATTGCTCTATGGAAAACTTTTCTAAATCATTTTTATCCAAATTAATAATTGAATCATCATCAGGATAATAGAAATATACTGCTGTTGCTTTTGTGCCCATTATAATATTATTTTTTCATTGCAAATTTATTCAGGCAATAAAAGTATATACAACTGAATTGCTAATAAATGATAATTATCAATAAAGAAAATGATTATCATCAGGCTATTTAATGACAATTGTCATGTTTTAGAAATAACCTTATGACATGCAGATATTAAAAAATGAATTGAAAGAATAATTAGAAGAAGAGCAAGGAAGGTGTAAAGTTTAAAACTATATTATAAAATCGATCTTTTTTTTTATAATTCTGGCTTATATTATTAAATTCAGGGATGCATTTTCCCAACTTTCATTAGTCTATCAATATTTAAAAGTTTTATTTTTCGGCCATAAATTTCAATAAGCTTTTCTTCTTTAAAATCTGATAAAAGCCTTATTACAGTTTCAGTGGCAGTTCCTACCAAATTTGCCAAATCAACTCTTGAGAGGCTAATAATTGGATTTAAAACAGAAGGGCAATCGGGTCTACCTGATTGAAAAACATTGTTCAGAATAATTAGTGATTCGGCAAGCCTTTCCCTTACAGGTTTTTGAGCCATTGATGTCATTTTATCTTCAGCCTCTTCAAGCATTTGGCTCAAATTTTTCATGAGGCATTGAGATACCAAGGGATATTTTAATAATACTTTGAAGAATGCTCGTTTTGTTATGTAGCAAATTACGGAATCTTCAAGTGCAGTTGCAGTAGCTGAATATTGGCGTCCACCGACAAAGGCTCTTATTCCGAGTAGTTCGCCATCGGTAACAAACCTTACAATTTGTTCTTTACCGTCTATTCCTGTTTTTGAAATTTTTACTTTTCCTGATTTTAAACAAAATAATCCTGTAGGCTGACTACCTGCATAAAAAATAACTTGATTTTTTTTATAAATTGTACTTCTTTTCCTTTCATCAAAATCAATTAGGTCTTCTTTTGTGATTAAGCTAAAACAATTGCTCCTTTGTATTTCGCAATCCAGGCAAGAAATTTGAACCATCATAACAAAAGTATTAGTAAAACAGTAATAATTTTAAGAACATTTTTTTCGTTACTAATTTTCAATATAAATATGTATCTAAATGCAGATTTGCTTCGCTTAATAAACTTTGCTATCGGTAAAACGGTTTTAAAAATTCAATATGAAGTCTGAATGAAGTAAACTCAAGTCAAACATTAATGAAAAAATAAGTAAGTAATCTAAATATAGCTAAATGCCGTATTCGTTATGAAATTTCCTAATAACATCATGCAAATTTTCAAACATCACATAATGGTTTGTACAACCCATTCTTGAGCAAATACTTACAATTCCACCTATTTCCATATTAAATTTCACGATAGAAGCTTCACAAGTTTTACATTTTACATCCGTATTCAGTAAAGCATCACAATGTGGGCAATAAAAATCAACTATTTTATCCTGTGGGATTTTAACATTTGCATTGTGTTCGTAACAACCGTAAACCGAACAAAGTCGAATTTGTCCGCTTACATCATTAAATTTAATATTTAATAAAATACTTGGATTACCAAGCGTTAACTGCTTGTGATCCATTAAGGATTTCCCACATTTTGTACATTTTACATTTAAATTTACTTTTGTATCCATCTAAAACCTCCAGTGTTTGTTAATTATTAAAATTTACTTTCCAAATCATATTTTATAATTTGTCTTTCATGGCTAAAATACAGTTTTTTTTTATAAAACTAATATTCTTCTTAAAAAAAATCATTTCTGAAAAAATTTCATATTAATTTTTTGTTAACAAATTGTTAATTGATTTTTGTTTTTTAAAATATTTTCATGTAGATTTGCCCATACAAAAAAAAATAAGAATAAGAATGAGTTATAATTTTCATTTTTTTGACCATCAATTTTCAAAATATGCATTGTATAGCACTATTTAAAAATCATAAGTCGCTTATCAAAACTTTTTGCTTAAATAATTACAAAATTTTAATTTATGAATAAGTATTTCTTAAATTCCGGTTTGTCAAAAACAATCCGTTTTTCGTTTTTACTCTTATTTATTTTCCTCGTTTTACCTGAGAGAGGAAAATCGCAAGAAACTTACAAAACAAAAAAATCAATGCCCGACACATGGCAAGAGCTTGGAAACGGTGTCAATATGGGTGATGCAGATTTATTAAAGTGGTGGGAAATTTTCAACGACACTATTTTAAACTATCTTATTCAACAAGCATCCGAAAATAATAATAATATTCTAATTGCACTTTCAAGGATTGATGAGTCCCGCGAAAATTATAAAATGGCCCAATCATCATTTTATCCGGGAATAAACGGCCAAATGAGTCTGATTCCGGAAAAAAGCAGTAGCTATTTTGGGATAGGTGATGGCCATAATACCATATACTCAGCGGGAATAGAGTTAAGTTGGGAAATTGATGTTTTTGGCAGAATAAGAAAGTATGTGAAATCAATGCAAGCTCAATATTTTGCTTCTCAAATAGATTATTATGGTGTAAGAGTAGCATTGTTTTCAGAGCTTGCCATCTCTTACATCAATTTGCGTACTTATCAAAAACGACTTTATGTGGCAAAAGATAATTTAAAATCACAAAATGAAACAGTAGAAGTTACAAATGCAAGATTCAAAGCCGGTTTAGTTTCTGAATTGGATATAATGCAGTCAAAAATTGTTCTTGCCGGGACAAAAGCAAGTATTCCGCTTTTGAACTCACTCATTTTACAGGAAATAAACAATATTAGTATATTAATAGGTATTTATCCGAATAATATAACTAATAAATTGCATTTGGGAGAATTACCGAAACTCCCGGATGAGGTAGTTATTAATATTCCAAAAGATATTGTAAGGCAAAGGCCAGATATTAGATACGCAGAACAACAAATTATTTCTCAATCGAAAATTCTGGGTGTTTCAAAATCCGATCTTTTACCGAGATTTTATTTAGACGGAAATTTTAATTATACAAGTGAGGATTTCTCAAAGATGTTCAATGAAAAAAGCATGAACTATAAAATTGGCCCAAGTCTTTCAGTGTCATTATTCGGAGCTGGAAAAGCAAGGCAAAAGATCAAAATGGAGCAAGCAAAATTTGATCAGCTCAAATATAATTACAATCAAGTGATTATAACTGCTTTCAAAGAAGTAGATAATGCTTTGATTACATTTCAAAAAACTAAAGAAATCGAAGTTGCTGTAGAAGAAGCAGTTGAGGCTTCACAAAAATCACTTGATTTATCAGTTGAATTATACAAGGGAGGGTTAATTGATTTTCAAAATGTTCTTGACGCTCAACGCTCGCTTTTAACTTACGAAGATCAGCTTGCACAAATAAAAGGACAGGTTGTTCAAAATTTAGTCAGACTTTATCAATCACTTGGTGGAGGCTGGGATAGTTCAAAACCAATTAAATAATAAACACAGCTAATAATAACAAAATATTAATAATATGAATTTAATTAAGAGACTTTATTATTCAACCACTTTGACAGTTTTAGTAATATTTGGGCTGTCAACTATTTTCCTATTCGGATGTAAAAGTAAGAATACATACGAGGCACCACCACCACCAAGTGTAACCGTTAGCAAACCAATTGTTAAAGACATAACTGATTTTGTTGACTTCACAGGCTATACACAATCGAATCAAAAAGTAAATATTAAAGCGAGAGTAGCCGGAATTTTGGAAAGCATGAATTTTTCACCAGGCCAAAAAATTAATAAAGGTGATCTTTTATTTGTTATTGAACCAACAGAATATGAAGATAATCTTAAAATGGCCAAAGGCCACCTTGAATCGGCACAAGCCCAATTGGTTCTTGCTGAAGCAAAACTTAAACGTCTTAAAGAAGCTTCAAAAAGTAATGCAGTCAGCGAACTTGATGTAATTCAAGCGAATGCTGATTGTGATGCTGCTAAGGCAAATGTTACCTCTACCGAAGCTGAATTAGGATTGGCAAATCAACAGCTACAATACACAAATATTACTGCACCTATCGGCGGAATAATTTCAGAAAACTATATTGATGTCGGAAATCTTGTAGGGACAGGGCAATCAATAAATTTAGCATATATTGTTAATGATGATCCCATGTTCATTTATTTTGACATGGACGACGAAATAATTATGAATCTCTTGCAACAAGGAAGTGGAGAGGTATTTGAAACAGATTTTTTAGTTGGTTTAGGTGAAGGGATTGACTTTCCATATGATGGTAAGCTTTCATACATAGCACCCGATATGGACCTTGGTACTGGAACAGTTACAGTTAGAGGAAAAATATCCAACAAAAAAGGTGAAATTCTTTCCGGAGCATTCGTTAGGGTAAGAGTCCCGGCAGAAGAAATAAAAGATGCTGTTTTAATTCCCGAATCAGCTTTAGCTTATAATCAGTCCGGCCCTTTTCTTTTAATAGTTAGCAAAAAAGATTCAGTATTTTCAAGAAATGTTGATTTAGGTTGCCGTTATAAAAACCTTAGAGCTGTCAAAGAGGGCTTAAAACCTGATGAACAAATAATTATTAGCGGATTACAATTGGTAAGGCCGGGTATGAAAGTTAGCCCTATAAAAGGCAAAATCACTATTAGATAAGCCGCTATGAGTTATTAATTTATTTTCTTATAAACAAAAAGATAATACAATATGTCAAAATTCTTTATAAATCACCCGATATTTTCAGCCGTAGGTGCTATTATTATTGTAATAGCGGGTTTAATTACTTTATTCGGTATGCCTATTGCCCAATACCCCAAAATTACACCGCCAACAATAATGGTATCAGCATTTTACCCTGGAGCAAGTGCAACAACTATTGCTGAAACAATAGGTATTCCGATTGAGGAACAAGTAAATGGAATAGAGGGGATGTTATATATGTCTTCTCAAAGTTCAAATAACGGATCATATTCATTAACAGTAACCTTTGAGGTTGGAACCGATCCTGATCTTGCATCATTATTTGTTCAAAATAGGGTAGCAATTGCTGAACCTCAATTACCTGAAGAGGTTAAAAGAATAGGTGTAACAACAACAAAAATGGCTACCAGCATGGCTCTTATGATTACACTTACTTCACCTGATAATACTTTTGATAGCTTGTTTCTTAGTAATTATGCAAGCCTCCATATTACCAATGAGTTGAAGCGAGTGAAAGGAGTTGGCAATGTAGTTATATTTGGATTAGGCGATTATAGCATGAGAATATGGTTAGATCCCGCAAAACTCAAAGCAAGAGGATTAACTGTTCAGGATGTTATCCTTTCGATTGAAGAACAAAATATTCAAATTGCTGCAGGTCAAATTGGCCAAAGCCCTGCTCCAAAAGGACAAAGTTTTCAATACTCTATCAATGCAATGGGACGACTGTCTGATGCAGAACAATTTGAAAAAATTATAATAAAAACATCAGAAGGCAGAATAACATATTTAAAAGATATTGCAAAAATTGAACTGGGTAGCGAATCCTATGATGTTTTTGCACAAATAAATGGTAAATCAACTGTTATGATTGCCGTAAATCCATCACCGGGTGCAAACGCATTAAATGTTGCAACAGGTATTCGTGAAAAAATAAAAGAGCTAAGCAAAACATTTCCCAAGGGCCTTGATTATCAAGTTCCTTTTGATACATCAGATTTTATTCAAACATCTATTGATGATGTTTTTATGACTTTATTAATAGCAACAATATTAGTATTTGTTGTGATTTTTATATTTTTACAAGAAGTAAGGGCAACAATAATTCCGGCAATAACAATTCCGGTGTCATTAATTGGAACTTTTGCAGTAATGTCGGCACTTGGATTCTCAATAAATATGCTAACTCTTTTCGGTTTAATTCTCGCAATTGGAATTGTAGTTGATGATGCAATAATTGTAGTTGAAAATGCTTCAAGGCATATTTTAGAAGATGGACTAAGTGCCAAGGATGCTACCATTCGTGCTATGAAAGAAGTTTCCGGGCCAATATATGCTACTACTTTTGTATTATTATCTGTTTTTATTCCTACAGCTTTCATTGGAGGCGTAACAGGTCAATTATACAAACAATTCGCATTGACAATTGCAGCTTCCACATGTTTTAGTGCATTGACAGCTTTGACACTAAGTCCTGCACTATGTGCTCTGGTTCTTAAACCGAAAGTAGGAAAAAAGAATTTCTTTTTCAGAGGATTTAATTCCGGATTTTCCAAAACAGGAAATTTTTACCATAATATTGTATCAAGTTTGGTAAGACGCTCCACGGTAATGATGATTTTATATTTCGCAATTGCCGGAGCAACTCTTTGGGGTTTCTCAAAAATACCAACAGGATTTATTCCATCCGAAGATCAAGGCTATGTAATTGCTTGCATACAATTGCCTAATGCAGCTTCTCTTGAACGAACAGCCGAAGTGGTTAGCAAGCTGAATGAACCAATAAAAAATACTCCGGGCGTACAAAGTTGGATGAATATCGTCGGGTATTCATTGTTTGACGGTTCGAGTGCTCCTAATTCAGCTACTATTTTCATAATGTTTGAAAATTGGAGCAAGCGTACATCTTCTAAACTAAGCCAGGATGCTATACTTGCTAATCTTAATGGTATTTTCTATGGCTTACAAGATGCAACAGGGTTTGCATTTGCTCCTCCTCCCATTTCGGGGCTTGGTGTCGCAAGTGGATTTAATTTAATGTTGCAGGATAAAGGAAATGTCGGCCTAAGTGCACTTCAGGCAACAGCTTATGAATTAGTAGCCGATGGAAATGCGCAATCAGGCCTCGACGGCTTAAGCACTACCATAAATAATAATATTCCACAATTATTTTTAGATATTGATAGAGTTAAAGCTAAAGTAATGGGCGTTTCTTTAACGTCAATTTTCCAAACTCTTCAAGCATTACTTGGTGCTGAATATGTAAATGATTTTAACAAATTTGGGAGAACTTTTCAGGTAAAAATACAAGCAGGAAAAGAATTTAGATATGATGAGAAGGATATTGGGAAATTATATGTCAGGAGTATGAGCGGAAAAATGATTCCTTTATCAACTCTGGTTACAGTAAAAAAAGTATTTGGCCCTCAAATCATAACAAGGTATAATCTTTATCCGGCAGCTTCAATCAACGGAAATGCCGGTCCCGGCTATAGCTCAGGTGAAGCAATTGATTTGATGGAAAACATGGCTAATCATAAACTTAATGAATCCTATGGCTATGAATGGACAGGTATGGCTTTTCAGGAAAAAGAAGCCGGTTCAGCTACCTTTCTTATTTTTGCTCTGGCCATTGTTTTCGTGTTTTTGATTCTGGCAGCATTATTTGAAAGTTTTACAATCCCGCTTGGAGTAATTTTTTCAGTACCCATTGCCATACTCGGAGTAACTCTCTCATTAATATTCAGAGGTATGGATGATAATATTTATACTCAGATAGGTATTGTTCTGTTAATTGCCCTGGCCTGTAAAAATGCAATTTTAATTATTGAATTTGCTAAAACAAATCATGAAAATGGAAAGAGTATAATTGATGCAGCTTGTCATGCTGCCAAAACACGTTTTAGGCCAATACTTATGACCTCCTTTGCATTTATTTTGGGAGTCTTGCCCTTAGTAATTGCTAAAGGTGCAGGTGCCAGCGGAAGACAAGCCCTCGGTACAGCCGTTTTTGGGGGGATGTTAGCAGCAACAATTCTGGCAATATTCTTTATTCCCGTATTCTATGTTTTTCTTCAAAAAATGATTGAACATAAAAGGAAAAAGAAATTACCGGAAAAAACAGTTTCTAAGTGATCCTTTTTATCTTATTTTTTTTCGATTTAAATAAATTAACCCGGAAATCAGAAAGTTGAATCCGCCAATTAATAAGCAAAGATTCACTATTCCGAGTAAAGGAAATAAAATAACCGAGGCCAAAATCATACCTGCAGCCGATCCTATTAGGTCGGCTGCATAAGTTTTTGATGCTATTACCGAAATTTGTTCTTTTTTGAGTTTTGATGCTAATGAAAATTGCAAACCTGTTAATATTGATATTATTAATGTAAGCAAAAAGAAAACAAAATAAACAGCTACGGTGCTGACATTTAACTTATTTAATAATAAAATAATGAATGGAAACAAAACAGAATACAAAGCAATCAGAATTTGAATTTTGATGAAAGAATTCAAATTAATTTTTTTCAGAAATTTATTATAATAAGCAGAACCTATTGCCAATCCTATCATAAAAACTGTGATAATAATACCAAGCACCTGATAAACATATCCGTAAATAATCTGGAAAGAAATCAACAATAGAAACTCAATTGAAGAAGCACTAAAACCTGCTCCAAACATTCCCAAATCTATAGTTCTGAATTTAAAAAACATAAAGGCAATCAAAACAGGCAACGCAATTAAAAAATACCAGTAGCTTGTTCCGAAATGAGCCATCCAATAAACAATTTGCCTATAATAAGAAACAGGTTTAAAATCATAGTTTATTTCAGCAGATGAATCCAGATTTTCGATTAAATATTCGCTTCTTAATTTTAATAAATTATCTTGAATAAAATATTGATTTACATAGGTATTTTCTATATTTTTTCTGTTCACCATTTCAGCAATCTCGAGAGATAAATCCCCATCGGAGGCAATGAAATAATTTCTTTCACCCGGAATTATTATTACCTTTTTAAAATCATTGTTTAAAGTATTATATATTACTGAATGTATTTTTTTTGCTTCTTCGCTAAAATAATTTGCCGTTGAAGGTAAACTTAAGACAATCACCGCATTTTTTGTAGTTATTCTTTTCAATTCTTCAAAAAATTCATTTGTATAAAATCTGTTAAGCCCAGCAGTATTAGGCTCCTGAA
>Ga0222665_1000864_pt1 | contig 16077 bp, 10 predicted proteins | sample AntAcemetagen653_FD_179853 | JGI IMG/M metagenome (GOLD analysis project Ga0222665, IMG submission 179853) | Saline water microbial communities from Ace Lake, Antarctica - #653 | ecosystem: Environmental > Aquatic > Non-marine Saline and Alkaline > Saline | place: Antarctica: Ace Lake...
TGTATTCTACCATTTATAATAAAGACAAAGCGACCCGCCCGCCTCGCCTGAGCGAGCCAACAAAAGGACGAAGGGCATTGAGTACAGCTCGCGATGACGGGCAGGAGCGCCTTCCACATTCGACGTTGGACGTTGAACGTTCGATGTTTACCCGCCTTCGGCGGCGCCAGAGGCGACCAGGGTTCGATGTTCAAATTGCTTCATCTGAAATTACGACTAAACCTTCATGTCACGTTGAAATTACGTATACAGGTCAGGAGTTCTGAAGTTGGAGTTTTCCTTGTTATGATTTGGATGTTATGCTATCCCCTACCTATGAATTTGCGAAAAATGAAATATTTGCCTTATAAAAAGCTCAAATACAGGTTCGATTTTGAAATCGGCTACCTTACAAAAAGCCCTTGTAGAGAATGTGAGAAAAGAAAAGATTTCCCTGACTGTATGGACGATTGCAACATGCTCGACAAAATACACACCATTTTGTGTGAAGCCATATCGTGTTCAAAGCGCCGTTAATCTGAGACCTTTGGAAAATGTTCATCTTTGTTCAAGTTCAAGGAAGGCGAAAATTTTAACCACAGGAATACATTGGGTATTTCGAGGATTAAAATCTGAGCCTGACGTAGAAATTGGACAAAAAGGGGCGTTTTGCAAAGGTCTCAATCTGTCCAATCGACGGAGAGATCTATGACCGGCATGAAACTTAGTGATATCCCCGCCTGGAAGAAATTGATCCGGCAAGCTGATATCATGAGTCATCCTGAAAAACATCTCAGGTATCTACTGAAAGAAAAAGATCGACTTGTAAATTTCTCTTTGAATGGCGCCGGTATTTTTTATGATTTTTCACGTCAGAGGCTGGATGAGAAGACCATGGAGCTTCTGTTCAAACTTTCTGATGCCCGGAGGCTGAAAGAGAAGTTTACCGCTATGGTCTGCGGTGAAAAGATCAATACAACTGAAAACAGAGCGGCGCTTCATACAGCAGCAAGGAATTTTTCAGGCAATCCGGTTTTTGTTGACGGTAAAGATATAATGCCTGAAATAATAAGAGTCAGAGAGGCAATCAAAGGGTTTGCATCACAAGTTCATGATGGAAAAATAACCGGGTCAACCGGCAAACCGTTTAAACATGTGATTGTCATCGGCATCGGGGGATCATATCTGGGGACGGAGTTTGTGGCCCGGGCATTGGATCCTCTGGCAGATAAAAAAATTGAAATGTCCTTTCTTTCAAACGTGGACATTCATAATTTTGGATCCATTGCTTCGGCTATCGATCCTGAAACCACCCTGTGGATCATCATCTCAAAAAGCTACACAACAGCGGAAACCATGGCCAACACCCACCAGGCGTATGCCTTTATGACGGAAAAAGGTCTTGATCCCGCCCAACATTTTGTCACGGTTACCAGTATGGGATCTCCGGGAGATGATCCTTCAAATCCCGTGCTTGCTTCATTTCATATGTTCGATTATATCGGTGGAAGATATAGTGTTACCTCAGCGGTAGGCGGAGTTCCCCTGAGTCTGTATTTAGGGTATGAACGGTTTGAACGGTTTTTGAAAGGCGCTCAAGACATGGACCTTCATGCTCAAAACGCCCCCATGGAAAAAAACATTCCCCTTATTGCAGCGCTTATTTCCGTCTGGAACAATAATTTCCTGGGATATCCTGCTCATGCCATCATCCCTTATGCATCTCCGTTGTCCAAACTGGCCACTCATATCCAGCAACTTAACATGGAAAGCAACGGAAAGTCCGTCACCCAATCCGGCGAACTGCTGGATGAGCCTTCGGGCACGATTATTTTTGGAGAACCCGGAACCAATGCACAGCATTCATTCTTTCAACTGGCACATCAGGGTCGTCCGTTTCCCATTGATTTCATCGGTGTCATCAACCCCCATTTTAAACAGTATCAGAGTCTCTCAAAAGGAGTCACCAATCATCAGGAACTCTGGTCGAATCTGATTGCACAACCCCAAGCCCTTGCAAGGGGAAAGCAAGACACAAATCCGGCAAAATCTTTTTCCGGTAACCGGCCGTCATCAACCTTTATTTTAAATGATCTTTCGCCGGAAAATATCGGCCGGCTGCTTTCCTTTTATGAAGCTAAAACCGTTTTCGAAGCCTTTGTATGGAGTATAAATCCCTTTGATCAGTTCGGCGTGGAGCTGGGAAAAACCCTTGCTACGGATATCCGAAAACAGATGGCACTAAAAAATCAGAACCATGAACACCGCTTTGATGGCGTGGATCCCATAACCGGATTTTATCTGGAGACGCTGTTCCCCGATAAGTGATTGAATGGGTGTGAATCACGGCTGTTGACACTATGAAAATTTATGTTCGTCTGCGCTACGTATTTAGCTTTGGGGAAAAGGTGTCAGGTGTCAGGGTCGAGAAACTTGAAGAGCTGAAACCTGAACACTGACACATTACAATTAAACTCAATAACCAACAATCTTGATTTACATCGTGCTTTTCTTTGTTATAGCTTAAAATATCATATATTTTCATTAAGTCGCAGAAGTTCCAAGACGTCAATCAGGGGGATCGCCATGACATATTTATCCAAAACATTGCAGGATTTATTGGCAAAACAAACCAAAAATGCTCCCACTCTGGAAGAATGTATGAAGTGTGAACCTTCAGGAGGGGTATCGCATCATTGCTGCAGGACTCCGGGCTTTGCATTATATGAAAACGTCCAGCTTATATATTCGGAATATGTAAACCGGTTGTGGGAGGCGGTTCCATTTGGGAACAAGCACTTAAGTTTTGATCAGTTTATGCAATTCTACTTCACTCAGGTCATATTTGCCTCTATTGTTGGCAGGGAAAAAGTTTTGCTTAAATTGTACTTTCCAAAAATTATCGACTATACCGTGATACCCGATGATACCGGCGACAAGATGCTTATATTCGGACCCAGAATAATGCCGGATGCCGACCTGGATCTCATTGTGAGTTTTCCGGATGATTTTCATAATTTTTATACAAAGAGAAACACCGATAGACCCACCAATCAAGGGTGCGTATTTTTACATCGGGGAGAAGATCTTCAAATAAAGCATAGCAAGGGGTGTTTGTTGCATGCAGAGGGTTCCACAGAGCGAATTACTACGAAACCTATTGATTGCGTTTCTTTCAATTGTAAGCTCACAAACAGCGAAAAGGAAAAACAAGAAAAAACGGCAATCTATTTTGGAGAATTAATTTCGCAGTTTGGCATTTTTTTATAACTTATGGTTTCCGGATATCCGAACTCGCCATTTTGGACAATCTTGGTGTTTTAATCACTTTTTTTTTTTGCTTTTTTTTGCTTAAAATTAGTTTCTCTACAGCCTTTTCATGCTCAGGGGTATGATGGCACAGGGCCTGATAGGCCGCAGAAAGTTCAAGGACTTCCTCCAAACTTTTTCCTTGTGAAAGATTGAACAGACGCTTTGCCAGTCGAAGGATATTTGAAGGCTGTTTTGCAATTTCAAAAGCGATTTCCGTGCACCGTGCAATAAGATTTTCCGGTGCGGTGACTTCGCTCACCAGACCGATCCGCTCGGATTCATGTGCATCGATTACCCTGCAGGTAAATGCAAGCTCACACGCTCTGGAAAATCCTATGATACGGGGCAGGAAAAATGTTCCGCCATCACCGGGGATCAGGCCGACGGAAACAAAGGTTTCTCCGAACCGGGCGGTTTGGCTGGCAATACGGATATCGCACATGCATGCTAAATCACAACCCGCACCCATAGCCGGACCGTTGACTGCCGCTATGGTGGGAACGTCCAGATAATATAACGCCAAAGGAATGCGCTGGATGCCTTTGCAGTAATTCTTGCGCAACTGCTCAGGATTGCCCGAGAACATCCCTTGCTTGTGATACATATCCTTTACGTTGCCGCCGGCCGAAAAAGCGGAACCCGCACCGGTGACAATCATGACATTAATATCATTATTTTCCTGAACCCTTTTGCATGCTTCCTCGATTTCCTTGATGATTATTTCGCCGGTGATGGCATTCCGGATATCGGGTCGATTCAAGGTTAAATACGCAACAGACCCTTTTTCCTCAAAAATTATTTCTTGATATTTCATAGAGTCACTCCTTATTGCCCACTGAATTCGCTGCGTTTGTGCTGAGAAACGACGTGATCACAATAACTTAATATCCCCACAGGGCATCCTTAAGTCCCGAGGTTCGTTCGATTTTACGGGATATGGTTGTTTTTAATACATTTTCTGTCGCCCAAATCGACACGGTTTTTCTGGTCCTCGTTATTCCCGTGTAGAACAGTTCCCGTGTTAATACCGGGTAATCACGGTCCGGCAAAATTAACAAAACATGATCAAACTCCGATCCCTGACTCTTGTGAACGGTCATTGCATAAACCGTTTCGTGTTCCGGGAGCCGGTAAGGAAAAAACCGTCTAAGTTCGCCGGATTCTCCTGAAAAATAGACATACAGATCTTTACCGGTTGAACCCGGAGCCGGCAGGGTTATTCCCATGTCTCCGTTAAAAAGCTTCAGTCGGTAATCGTTGCGGGTAATCAAAACCGGTCTGCCTTTGTACCAGGGATTGGATGACGATCTATCCGGCGCTATCAGACCCTCACGGATCAATACCTCTTCCGCCAGCCGATTGACGGCGTTAACTCCCATTGAACCGATTTTTACGGCACATAATATTTTGAACCGTTTAAAAAGTTCAAGGGCTCTGTACGGATCATCCGTATTAAGATAATCCGAATAGCCTTTGATAATGCTTTGGGTTAGAAAACGTGACAGATCATCAGGCTGTGAAATCTTTTTCCAGGATATTTGATCAGAGTTGTTTTTCATCAAGTACAAGACCTTATGGATTTCTCCCCGGTTTACCGCACGGCTTAATTCTCCTATCCCGCTGCCGCCGGTAAACCGATAGTTTTTTTTCAACACAACCATACAGTCATAAAGACCGGGGGATTCTTTATGTTCTTTGAGCGGAAGCTCCATTTTTTGTTGGGTGACCGCTTCAAATTTATTGCAAAAACATTCTGAGAATGCGTGAACATTCTCTCTGTCACAGATATCTCCCAATACAAAACCGGTCTCAACCGAAGCAAGCTGGTCTTTGTCTCCGATCAGTATGAGCCTGGCCTCAAAAGGAACCGCCCAAAGGAGTTTTGACATCAAGGCAAGATCTACCATTGAAGCTTCATCCACCACCACCACATCCGCATTTAGGGGGTTCTCGTGGTTATGTTGAAAATATGGGGAACCCGGGATGGTTTTGAGCATTCTATGTATGGTATATGCTTCGGAAGGAATTGCCTCGATGATATCCCAAGGGCTATTTAGCGTTTTCTTTGCATCTTTAATTGATTCAGCAATCCGGGCTGCAGCCTTTCCCGTGGGAGCGGCAAGCAAGATGTTAAGTTTCTCTTTTCCATGCAACTCCAAAAGCAGCGCAAGGATCTTTGCCATGGTGAAGGTCTTTCCTGTCCCAGGCCCACCGGAGATAATGCAAATTCTTTTAATGGCCGCAATGTATGCCGCGACCATCTGCCAGTTAAACTCATCACCTTCATTTTGTGGGAAAAGCCTCTTTAAACTGTCCGTTAAACGGGTGATATCCAAATCCCGGAATTCTTCTCCGGAACGGTGGAGGATAGATTCAGAAAGCTTTTTTTCATAATCCCAGTATCGATACAGGTATAGCCTGTTTTTTTTATCGAGTATCAAGGGACGATAATCTCCGGGCCACCCTACCACGGGGCTTTGCCTGATTTTTTGCAACCAGCCGGAAAGCTTCGGCCATTTGACGGTCCCCTCCTGTTCCATCCCCACAAAAACCGGTCTCTCGTCCACAGAAGCAAGGTCAAAATATACATCTCCATTTCCGGTTGCGTTGCTGGCCAGGGCTGCGGCCAGATAAATATCCGGATCATCGTTTTTGCCAAGACCGGTGATGAATTTAGCAAAATGGATATCTATATCTATTAGATATCCTGTTCGATATAAATGAGTTATATTATCTTTCATAATTCAATACATTAAGCTTTATAAATCGAAAAAGTTATAAATGAGCTAAAGTTTAAAGTGAGCTAAAGCCCGCCCTGGTGCTAATCGTTCATATATTGATTTGACTTATGCACCATTACAAACATGACTTTTTGAGTACAGAGTATTGGTGATCGGTCTGGGCCAGGGTTAATGAGTCGCTATGCTCCAACTTTTATATAAGTTAACAATATTCCTCAACTTTAGGCACTTTAGATCACTTTAGTCACTTCACACTGATTTGCCGGATCAATTTTTTGATAAAAAAAGCATAAAAGAGGATTTTTTTCTAAGGTCTCATCCCGGAATAAGCGCTCTGGCCAGTGCATGAATAAGATCCGGGCTGGGATAATCTTTGTAAATTCCGAATTCCGGTCCATGATCAGGATCCACCCCTCTTATAAAAATGTAAAATACACCTCCAAAATCTTTTTCATAATCAAAACCCGGCAGCCGGACCCAAAGATACTGATAAAGTGCAAGGGTATACAGATGATACTGAAGGATATAAAAATCATTACTCATCACCGTGTTCAACGCATCTTTGGAATAGTCCTCCACGCGGGTTCCCAATAGATTCGACTTCCAGTCTACCAGGTAGTAACGCCCCTTTTCATAAAAGACCATATCGATATATCCTTTCATAAACCCCTTTGCAAAAGGAAAGGTCAGCTTTCCAATCCGGTCCGGAAAATTGCCGGGAACTTGAATTGTTCCATGATCGGAAAATATTTTTTCCAGTTGTTGTGGGGTAAAGGGATTCAACGGGTAATAAAACTCCATCTCATTGATCCGGTTCTTGCATTGAACCGAAGAAAGCGTCAAAGCCTCTGTTCTTATTTCAAGCGGTATGGATAGGACCCTGGTAATCATGTGGCATACCGCATCCCGCCATTTTGGATCGAACCCGTATGCCGTTAATTTGTTGGTTACCAGTGCCTCTTTATATCCGTAATCTGACGCTGTAAAATTGAAATGCTCAAAAATATCATGAAAAAAAATCCCGGCTTTTGCGCCTTTTGGAAAGGAGAAAATGTCCGTGCTTTCAATACGATCAAGGCCGCTCTCCGTAGTATAACCATAAGGATCATAGGATACATCACGATCGGGCGCGGCTTCTTCCGGGACTCGCTGCGATACCATGGATGAATAACTTGAAATTTTCCAAGAGGTGTCTATTTTCCCGGAAAATTGCCGGGAAGAAAGTTCTTGTTTTTCATCTTCGGGAGGTTCGTATTCCACACCCTTATCCGGAGGCAACCGAACAAGTTCTATGGTTCCTTTGGATTTGTCCGCCAGCTGTTTTAAATCTTCTAATAATTCCTCATCTTTTTTCTCTGAAACCCTTGCCTTTAAAGAAGAAACCGGATCCTCCATTTTAATGTCATCCCCGGGTGTTGGCCCATAGTGAAACAGGTAGGCCATGGCAGAAGTATCCGCGGTGTTGAATCGTCCCCATACCAGGTAGCACCTTTTTATGGCGCGGGTTACCGCCACGTAAAGCAGCCGCATGTTCTCTGCCAGAAGTTCATTCTGAGCAAGAGCAAGATGAATATTTTTTTCACTGGAACCCAGATCCAGTGTCAGTTCCATAGTATCATGATCATGGAATGCGATCTCCGAGTCTTTGATGCGTGATCCTCCCCATGAGAAGGGGCAGAACACCACCGGAAATTCCAGCCCTTTGCTTTTGTGCAGTGTTATAATTTTTACGGCATGTTCATCGCTTTCAAGACGAAGCTGGTGAATCTCGAATTCTGCAGTAGTCGTGTTGATCTGTTCAGACATCCACTTAATTAACCCTGTGATCCCGGTTTGTTTCTCAACCGACTCCTGGTGAAGTATTTCGGCCAAATGAAGAAGATTGGTCAGTCTTCTTTCCCCGTCCGGAAACGCCAAAAGCCGTTCTCTGATTTTTTCTTTTGACATAAAGTTCCGAAACATTCTGATAAACCCGTATCGGTTCCACAGTCGAAAATACTCCCTGAAGTTGCTAATCCGGGTTTCCCACCAAAAAGGATCACTGTCTGCGGAATCGATTTTGTGTCCGGAAACACCCAGTGTATCGGTTACAAGTGCTGTTTTGAACAACCGATCACTGGCAGGTTCTGAAATACTCGAAAGAATCCTTTCCATGTCCCGGGCTTCGCGGGTATGAAAAATGTTCCCGGTATCATAGAGAACCGAGGGTATTCGTTTTAATAACAAACTGTTTTTGATTATCTGAGCCTGCCGGTTCGTCCGGACAAGAACAGCGATATCTCCGGCCTTAATCCCATCAAATTCATCATGGGACCCACTCGTTGGACCCGGAGAAATCAGGCGGGAAATTTCGTCCGTAACCGCCCTTGCAATCAACGGCACCGCTTGGGTTTTGTTTAGAAGTCTGGGCGTGTCTGTGTTTTTGTCCGATTCCCAATACCACAATATAAGGGGGGGAGATAATTTATCATCCATGGATTGGATTTCTTCACCGGGGATTCCTTTTTCAAACCCGATCTGCTCAAAAACAAACGGTGACGGCACATTTGAGAATATGGTATTTACGGCTCTAATTAAACCGGCCGTTGACCGCCAGTTTTGTATCAAAGTATATTTTGAGTCCGCATTGCCGGCAGCCGTCAGGTACGAAAAAATATCAGCTCCCCTGAAACCGTATATGGCCTGCTTGGGATCGCCGATCATAAACAGAACACTGTGTTTCGAATCAAAGAGCCGGCGAAATATTTCATACTGAACAGAATCGGTATCCTGAAATTCATCCACAAGGGCTGCTTTGTATTGCCGGCGAATGGCTGATGCCAACTCATTCCCGCCGGTATCTTCGAGTGCTTTTTTTATTCTTATCAAAAGATCGTCAAAAAATTGTATGTTGCTCTTCTCTTTTCTGGCAGGAAGTTGTTCCCCGGCATAGCTGAAAAACAAGGTTTTTAAATATAAAAGACGACGTTCCATTTCCGCTTCAAGGGAAATCCCTTTTTCATAGAGTTCGTCACATATATTAAAAACATCGTGAAACGGGGGAATATGATTTTTTCTGGTGGACGCTGCGAGTTTGTTTGCAGTAAATTTCTCAAAATCTTTAAACACCGGAAACCCCATTGATTTTGAATCAACGAATCTATCCATGGTTCGAATCATGGACAAAATCTTTAGGTCTCTTTTGGAAAACCCTGTGTGCTTTGTTTCTGTCTTGGTGCTTCCATATATCGTGCCGCTTAAACACGGATTTTTTAATAACGGTACGACCTGTTCCTTTGACATGCGCCAGGCGATTTTAAGCTTTTTGAAAATATTTCTAAAATCATCAAGGCTCTCTAAGTCATGGGATTCGAGTTCCGGAATAATCCTCATATCCGGGGCATTTTTTTTTGCCAAAAGCCCTAAAAAATATTCCGGACCGGATATCTTTTTGTCGGTATAGCTTATAAATTCCCGAGGCATATTGTAAAAATGGTTTCTCCAGAAGTCATCAACGATTTCTCTGGCCATATCGGTCTGATCGGTAACCAGCTCCGTGTCGAATAAACTTTGGGTTTCAAACACATGCTCATTCAGCACCCTGTGGCAAAACCCGTGTATGGTAAAAATAGCGGCATTGTCAAAATCAATAAGGGCGTCCTGAATCAACCGAACCCCCAGAGCCGTATTCTCATGGTTTTTAACAAGCCGGTTAATCAGATCATCGCTGCTCGATCCCTTTGAGAATGCGGATTTCGCCTTCAAAAGCGTATTGCGGATCCGGTCTTTAAGCTCTTGGGTGGCAGCCTGGGTAAAGGTTACCACCAGAATCTGATCGGTGGTAAGGTGTTCTTCGAGAACCAGCCTTAAATAGATTCCGGCAATTGCATAGGTCTTGCCGGTACCCGCACTTGCTTCAATGAGGTTGGTTCCCGTAAGGGGGGTATTGATGGGGTCAAAGATTTTCACCGAAATCCTGAATTAATTTCAATAGGTTCTATAAATTCCGAGAAATTTAAATTACAAATTCGTTTTTAGAACTCATGAATGCCCGTATAATTTTGAGGAGTGATTTTTTTTAATTCTTGTTTAACGGTTTGCTCAACAGACAGGCTGTCTATAAATTCAACCATCGCCTTTTGGTCAATGTGCAAATGGGTCCGTGTTAATTCCTTAAGGGCTTCATAGGGTTCCGGATACCCTTCCCTGCGCAAAACGGTCTGGATGGCTTCACTGACCACCGCCCAATTATCCTGCAGATCGGCATGAATGACATCGAAATTTAAAATTAATTTGTCCAGTCCTTTTAAAAGGGATTTAAAAGCAATGAGCGTATGGGCAAGGGGCACCCCGATATTTCTGGTAACCGTGGAATCGGTCAGATCCCTCTGAAGTCTGGAAACGGGCAGCTTGGCGGAAAGATGTTCAAAAACCGCATTGGCCACCCCCAGGTTCCCTTCTGAATTCTCAAAATCGATGGGATTGACTTTATGCGGCATGGCCGAAGATCCTACTTCTGTGTCCTTTATCTTTTGTTTGAAATAATTCATGGAGATGTACAGCCAGATATCCCTGTTCAGATCAATGAGAATGGTATTGATCCGTTTAAGGTTATCACAAAATGCTGCCAGATTATCGTAATGTTCGATCTGGGTAGTCACCTTTGACCGATCAAGTCCTATCACCTGGTTTATCAGATAATCTGCGAATCCTGTCCAATCGACTTCAGGATACGCCACATAATGTGCATTGAAATTACCGGTTGCCCCACCGAATTTGGCGGAAAACGGGATGGTTTCCAAAAGGTTTTTCTGCTTTTTTAGCCGCTCCACAAACACAAAAATTTCTTTGCCCAGGCTGGTTGGAGATGCCGGCTGACCGTGGGTTCTTGCCAGCATGGGGACCTCTTTCCATTGATTGGCTTGTTCATTCAACGTGTCAACAATCTCATCTAAAACAGGTTGCAAAACATCGACCCATGCATCTTTTAATGAGCTGGGCATGGCGGTGTTGTTAATATCCTGGGAAGTTAAGCCAAAATGGATAAACTCCTTGAAATGATACAACCCCAGCTTATCAAATTTTTCCTTGAGAAAATATTCAACTGCCTTGACGTCATGATTGGTAACCGCCTCGATTTCTTTTACTCTGCGAGCGTCATCATTGGAAAACTCCTTATAAGTACTTCTCAGTGCTTCAAATATATTCTCGTTAATATCCGCCAATTGAGGAAGCGGCAAATTGCATAATGCAATAAAATATTCCACCTCCACCATCACCCGATATTTTATCAATGCCCCTTCGGAAAAATAATCGGCGAGCTTCTCGGTAACTTTGCGATAACGGCCGTCAACAGGAGAAATAGCATTTAAAGATGAAAGTTTCATGGGTGTTATGTCTCCGATTTCAATATTACTCTATCAAATCTAATCTCGATAGATTCAAGCAGTCCCTTATTGAGACCTTTTCAAAACGGTTATGGTTATCTTTTCCTAAGTTGAGCGATTGTCGAGGCTTGTCCGCCTCTGGCGCGGTTGCCGCAGATACAAGGAAGATGCTGTTCCGCTATAGTGAACTATGCGGGACGGTATCTGACGCAGTAGATGCGGTAACCCGCCTGAGGCGGATAAAGATCGGCAATCCCGAAGGGTTTCAAATTTCAAAAATATAAATCCATTTAATTCATCCAGAATAAAAGATGGTTGACCCCTTTTAAAATTTGAAACGCTCATCTTAGGTTTTGTATGTTGTGCCCCCCTCAGCAACTGTATATATACATGTACTTTAATATGGGCATCGTGTCAACAAAACCGGTTAACCCCTTTGATTGGGAAATATGATTAAAATAAAGAATCGTGGCCCAATGGCTTGGCGCTCTCCCCTTCCCTTAACTCGGCGAAATTTTCATTTTACTCTGTTCATAGGGAAATTTTTTCCTACATAACACCGCGTTTTTCATCCTGCCAAAATTCTTCGAACCCATCGTCAACTTACTTAAAATACATGAACTTTTCGGATTTTACCGAATAACAGTTCAGCAAAAACGCTTATGGCATGTAATCTGCATTGACGTGTAGTGGTCCGTCGTGGACCATCATGTAATGAATTTGATTTTAGAACCCGGGGGCTTTCCCCAATCGAAATAATTGCTTAGAAGTGGTTTCAAAACCTCCCCTCAGGCCCAATTTCTGTGTTGGACCGAGGGATTCAATACTCGAAATATTAAATATATTCCTGCGTTTGAATCCCTCGCCCCGCCTTGACTTTGAACCTGATTGAAGGTTTTGAAACCACTTCTAGCAAAAACATAACAGCATCCATGGGGTAAAGAATATGATTCAAAAAATGGTACTGGCGGCGGGGATAACCTTATTGTTGTGTCTTTCGGTAACGATCATCGGTGAGACATCTATACTATTGAACTTCAAAAGTGGTCTTCTGGTGCTGGGAGGAACATTGGTCATCGGTTTTCTATCCTTTCCCATTAAAAGTCACAGGGATCTTTTCAAAACCCTGCATGCCATCTTTCGGTGCCAGGAAACAAACTACCAGGATCTGATAAAACATATCGCGAGGCTATCCCGTATAAACAGACTTTACGGTAATTTAGTACTGGAGAAAGAGGCTGGCGCTATAGATAATCTTTTCCTGCGTAAAGGAGTTGAGTTGGTAGTTGATGGATATGATCCATATGAAATTCACAAAATCATGGACAAAGAATGCGAACTCTATTTTTCTCGCAAGGAATCCCTGATCAATATAATGGATACCTTTCAAAAACTTGCTCCGGCCGTTGGTTTTGTCGGCACAATCATGGGGCTTATCGATGTTTTGGGCAATATAGGAGATCCTTTGCAAATGGGCAAAGGAATGGCCATCGCCCTGCTGACTACACTCTACGGTTTGTTGTTTGCCAATTTTCTCTTTCTACCTTTATCTAAAAAACTCACCGAACACATCAAGGCCGAATCAATGGTGCTTTATATTATCCTGGAAGGGGTGATAGATATTTCCAATGATAAAAATTCCAAGGCCGTTGCATACCGCTTGAACTCTTATATAAAAAATTACAACGGCACGCATGAGGATGTGTTGGAAGGTATGGATCACACAAAACAGCAGGCTTCTCTGACTCCATTGAAAAAACTGATAACGAGAAAACAAAATGCTTAAGCTCGACCTCAAAGAACTCAAGAATCGGCTTGAATTCTCCGAGAGAAAGAGGATCCAACTAAAGAAGAAACTGGCCGCTCAGAAAACCATGGAAGAGGAAATACCGCTTTGGACCATGGTAGACCTTATGACCCTTCTTCTGATATTTTTCATCTTTCTGTATTCGCAACAAATCAAAGGATCATTGTTTGCTTCGAACAATCCTCCGGAAAACAAATGCCCTGTTCAGACCGAAACCCCACCTGACTTTCAGCAAACTTCAAACATGAAAACCTTTGACGAACCTGACCTTACCCAGGCGCCGGTTGTGCCGGTCCATAACCAAAGCAAAAAGATAGACAATACAATAAATCAACTCCGCCTGGACATTCTTAACACGATGAGCAATGTGGATAAAGACGTATTTTCCGTTCGAAGTAATCAGCATCGTCTTGTCTTTGTTCTGGGCGAACGCATAACTTTTAATGTCGGCGAGGCGAACTTGTTGAAACCATACCAAACTATTTTCACTCGGATTGCTAATTTCATCTCTTCGAAACAGGGGTATCAGGTAGTCGTCTCAGGACATACGGATAATACTCCCATTCGTACAGAAAAATATCCCTCTAACCTCGAGCTGTCGTCAGCCCGTGCGATCACCGTCGCCAAATTCCTGATCGACACCGGCGTTTCTCCCCACCGAGTTTCAATCCAAGGGTTCTCAGAATATCGTCCTTTGTTTGAAAATAGCTCACTGAAAAACCGGGAGGCGAACCGTCGTGTGGAAATTGCGTTAATTAAAGAAAAGGAGGGAAAACAAAACACAAATTCTGTAACATCTCAATAAATTATGGGGCCGGGTCAATATAGCATTACAGAAAAATATTTTGGGGTTATTCTCATCCTCCCTGGAGACGAATTAAGGAAATAATTGGGTGTGATATTTGAAACTTGAAACTCGAAACCTGGGAAAGAAATGACAATTCATACAAGGTTGTTATCAAATTTCTAATTTCTAATTTCCAGTTTCTTGGAGTCTCACAGGAATAATTTCTTCGGAGATCGTAACCCAAAAGCTCCAAAAACATTTTCTTGAAATCTATATCACCATTTAATACACAAGAAGGAAGCATTACCGATCTGTTAAAATGGTTCTCACGCATTAACTTATTTATTTTTGAGCGAAAACCTCGCCATCGGGTCTCGGGTTTCAGGTGTCAGGTGTCAGGAATCGCCAGACCTGAACACTGACACCTGAAACCAAAAAGTCTTGGAAAGCTATTAACAAACTGGTAATGCACCCCACCAGAACCTATTGAGATGTTACAATTGTCAGATTATGTCTATAAGGCTTTTTATAGCCTCTTCTTGTACCTGGCTTTCTATTTTAAATTTTACGCCGACACCATCAGGGCTAACACGAACAATTTCCCCGGTGATCTTAAAAGGTTTCTGGTAATCCCGGGACATGAAAATCATTCGAACAATTTGACCCACTGAAAATTTATGAGAAGTTTTGATGAAGACACCACTATTGCTCATGTCTTGAATAAAATCTCGATAATATTGATCCCCTGCAGAGTAATCTATTATCGTAAAGAAATCTATTCTATTATACCTCCTTCGTTCTCTGTGTTGTCGTCCTTTCAAATCTTTTGAAAGTGCAAGCATCTCCTCATCGGACATACGATTAACCATCTCAAATATTGAAGCACAAATTTCGTTTCTATCAAGTCCATTATTTTCCATGGGACAAACCCTTTTTATCCAATTTATAAATTTGTTCTTCCAGTGCCGTTATTCCGACTTCTATTTTCATGATTTTGGTTTCTATTTCCGGTAGATTCAGTAATTGTTTGAGATAACTTATACTAAGAAAAAAATCAATATAAATGTATTTTCCCTATCGCCTTCCCATGCTCTGTTCTATTTCGCTTCCGCTATCTTCTATGCAATCATAAGATATGGGGTCGGTTGTTTTGACTCTCTGATGTTTTCGAGTTTCCCATAAAGGTCCACAAGATTCTTTTTTAAGGCGGATCAATAAACACCTCTTAAAAAGGGGTTGCATTTAGGAAAATAATCTAATATCTTAAAAACATTCAAAGTCCCAACAAGATCATCTCTCTCGAAGTTGGTAACAACATGAGCTTACTCTCCCTGGATAAAATTGTATCTGGGTTTAAGACGAATTCAACTTTAAATTATAATTTCTTTGCCGACGTTAATACTCTTACCCGCTTTAAATCGCTGATTTTAATATGATGCCATAATTTTTGAACCTCTGCAATATGTTGCCAGTGTATTTATAAACAGATAATATATTTTTAACTTAACCAAGGAGGAAAGATCATGAATCATGTCAAACTGTTACTGGGTATCGTCTGCCTGTTCGCTTTTATTGCATGTGGACAGGGCGAGAAAGTTGAACAATCAACCAAAAGTGATGTCAAGCAACCTGTTGAAATGGTGAAAAAAGCGGCAGAAGGCGCTACTGAGGCCACAACGGAGAAGACTGGAGCGGCTGTTGAGATGGTGAAAGAAAAAGCCGAAGGCGCTGCTGAGGCCACAACGGAGAAAACTGGAGCGGCTGTTGAGATGGTGAAAGAAAAAGCCGAAGGCGCTGCTGAGGCCACAACGGAGAAGACTGAAGCGGCTGTTGAGATGGTAAAAGAAAAAGCCGAAGGTGCTGCTGAGGCTACAACAGAAAAAACTGGAGCAGCTGTTGAGATGGTAAAAGAAAAAGCCGAAGGTGCTGCTGAGGCTACAACAGAAAAAACTGGAGCAGCTGTTGAGATGGTAAAAGAAAAAGCCGAAGGTGCTGCTGAGGCTACAACAGAAAAAACTGGAGCAGCTGTTGAGATGGTAAAAGAAAAAGCCGAAGGTGCTGCTGAGGCTACAACAGAAAAAACTG
>Ga0222665_1000865_pt1 | contig 16063 bp, 8 predicted proteins | sample AntAcemetagen653_FD_179853 | JGI IMG/M metagenome (GOLD analysis project Ga0222665, IMG submission 179853) | Saline water microbial communities from Ace Lake, Antarctica - #653 | ecosystem: Environmental > Aquatic > Non-marine Saline and Alkaline > Saline | place: Antarctica: Ace Lake | collected...
GTTGTTCTATCAAATGTTGATTTTGAAAAAATCCTTGAAAGCAAGGAAATTCAAATAGGAAAAATTGAAATAACTAAACCGGAAATAGATTACTACCTTAAAAAACATAAGCAAAGCAAAAAGAATGGTGATAAATTATTTACAAAACTTGATTTATTCCCTCTCTTGAAAGGAAAATTTAGTTCAGTAGAAATTGATACATTTTCAATCACAAATGGGGATATAGAAATATATAAATCCCCTGTTTTTAACAAAGCTAATATAAGTTCAAAAGATTTCAGTATCGAATTATATGATTTTCTTATTGATTCTAATTCAATCAATAATGATAAGAAAATTTTATATGCAGATGATATTGAACTTCTTTTTAATGATTATTCTTTACAATTAAAAAACAATCATGTTTTAAATGCAAAAGAAATCAAACTTTCCACATCATTATCCGAGATTATTGTAAAGGATATTGAAATTGTTCCTAAAAATAAGTTGAAAAATTCTGTTGAGAAAGGGTTAAGCTATGATCTAAACTTAAATGTTCCTGAAATTCAATTTCGAGGAGTCGATTTGATTCATGCTTATAATTACAAGCATCTTCCAATTCATAAATTATTAGTTGAAAAACCGAATGTTTTAATAAAATCACATTCGAAAAAATCACAAAAAAAAGAAAAACCGAAAAAACAACATTTGCATCATTTTCTTGAAAACTTCAATTTATCTTTAGAAATTGATCAAATCAATCTTAACTCAGGTTCTGTTAACTTTCATAAAATTGCGAATAAAGGTGGCTTCATTACATCAGGTGAAGTTTCTATGTCATTACTAAATTTTATTGCAGATGCCTCAAAACCACCAGAACCCGATCGCATGCTTTATGCCGATGATTTTGAATTCGATTTAGAGAACTTTAGAATTGAACTTACTGATAAAAATAAAATTATTAACATTAAAAGTGTTGGGATTTCGACAAAAGATTCAACTTTTTCACTCAAAAATTTTGATTTGCATGCTATTAAGACAAAGCATGATGAAAACTCAATAGACTTTACAATAAACGACTTAGATTTTACAGGAATTAATTTTCAGGAAGCTTACATTAATAATAATTTATGCATTAATAAAATAGACCTTGGACAAGCGAATTTAGTTTTTCATAAAAATATTTCATCCAAAAAGGTAAAAAATATAAAAACCGAACAAACAAAAGCTCCGGATTTTCTTTTTAAATTATTTAAATCTATAGAAGTCGAGAAGTTTTCCATTGATGATGGAAAAGCTCAAATAATGGAAAAGGAAAATGAAATATTTTATAGCAATGATATTACGCTTCAGGGAGATAAATTTTCAATAGATGAACAATCCTATAATAAAAGAGAAAAAGCTTTATTTTCTGACTTTTTAGAAATTCAGCTTAAAGAAAATAAAATTTCATTACCCGGGATAAATCACAAATTATCAATCGGGGATTTTGGTTTTTCAACAAAGAATTCATCAATTTTCTTTCAAAACATAACAGTAATTCCGATAATTTCTAATATCGAAGATCATCAAAACAAACCACTTATTTATTTTAACTCTTCAGATATTGAGTTTGCAAATGTGGATTTTAACAAAATATTTTTCGATAAAAAGTTAAATATTGGAAGCCTAAAACTTGAAAATCCTGATTGCAAAATTATCCTTCCAAATAAACAAAATATTAAAAAAGATAAGAGTTCTGAAAAACAAAAAAGTGGAAGCAAAAACGTTTATTTCGATCAAATAGAAATCGACAAAATACTTTTTTCAAATATTGATTTTAAGTTAGGTAGAAAAAAAATAAATGATGAAGAAATATTCGCCTCATTAAAAATTGACTTTTCATTAAAGAATCTATTCTTTGACGAAGAAAACTTAAACAGCAATGAAAAATTTTATCCCTTTGATAATTTTGATTTGAATCTTAGGGATATTAAGTTTTATTTTCAGGATAGTCTTCATATTTTAAATGCAAATAGAATTGATATTTCAACAATAGACTCAGAAATTATTATTAAAGGACTTCATATTGCTCCCGCCAAAAATAAAGCAAGTGAAGCATATTTGAGAAAGTCGAAAAAGTCTTCAATATTTGATGCTTACATACCCGATTTCGAAATTAAGGGAATTGATTTTAAAAAACTATTCATGACTAAGGAGCTTCAAATTATTTCCGCAACATTAAAACAACCCGAAATTGACATTGTAAATTTCTCTGATTCTTCAAAAGTTAAAAAATCATCAAAAACCAAGTTTGATTTCAAAGCTAAATTACCTTCCATTCTTAAATCTTTTTCGCTTAAAGAGTTTGATGTAAATGATTTATCTTTAAATTATTCGAATAGAAAAATATCAGGCTTAAAGGATTTAATATCAGGGAAAATCTCATTAAAAATCACAGATATTGTTTTCGACACAATCGAAATTATGGACAACTTCATGCATACCAAAGATATTGGCCTTACTGTTAATGATTATCAATATATTACAGCCGATAGCATGTACACTCTAAAAGCTGATGAGATTGGATTATCGACTTTGTCTTCAAAGATTTTTGTAAATAGACTTTCTTTTCTTGCAAATTATCCAAAATATGAATTCTCAAGAAAGTTAGGTTATCAAACCGACAGAGCAGATATAGTTGGCAAGAAAATAATTATTGAGGGAATTGATTTTACGAAACTTTTACTTAAGAAACAATTGTATGTAAATCATGCTGTTGTTGATAGTTTTGAAATTGAATTATTCAGAGACAAGAGAGTGCCATTTCCAGAATGGCAAAGAAGATCACTTATGCAATCAATGCTGAGAAAAATAAAGATTCCTTTTAAAATTGACAGTATTAATATTAGGAATACACATTTTGTTTATGCCGAGCGTGTTAAGAAAGCATTTGAACCGGGTGAAGTGTTTTTAGAATCATTAAATGCAAAGATGACAGGATTTACGAACGATAGCATTTTGGTTTCTCAGGGAGCGATAGGAAAAATTGAAACAAATTTTCTCATTATGGGAAAAGGTTATTTTAATGGTGAATTAAATTTCCCGCTTTCCAGTAAAGTTGATACTTTTAATTTTTCGGGTTCGCTGACAAAAATGGAACTTCAGGATTTCAATCCAATGTCGGAAAATGTTTTTGGGGTAAAAATTACAGCAGGAGAAGGGAAAATTGATATTCCCTTAATTAATGCAAATAACGATTATTCAACCGGTGAAATATTGTTTCCTTATGAAAACTTCAGAATAAAAATTATTGATAAAAAAACCGGTAAGAAAGGCGGTTTAGGTGACGGGATTGCAACATTTTTAGCTAATGAATTCTTTCTTAAACATAAAAATCCATCTCGTAAAAACAAGCTAAGGCATGGAATGGTATATTTTGAAAGAGATAAACGAAAATCACTTTTCAATTTCATTTGGAAAAGTATTTTAAGCGGAATAGAGTCAAGCTTGGGTTTTAACACAAAAAAACAAAGAGAAGAACGGCGTGCAGAAAGAAAAAGTAATAAAAAATAAAATATATTTCAATTTTCGGGAGAAACTCATTTTTTAATAAATCATGCTTTTTATCATAATTTGAAATTCCTTTAATTTCTTTATTATATTTGTAATCAAATAAATCACAAAATTGACGAATACTATGAAAACAAAATTCTTATTATTTTTATCAATCTTATTCCTCTTACATGCAAATATTTATGCAAGTTTTGTCGGGATTGATGATGCACGAAAAGTTGCCAAAAACTACTACTATGAAAAAGTAAACCAATTTCATGATGGGATTGAATACGAAAATGTATCAATTTTATATGAATACACAAAAAGTATTAACAACGAAATATTGTACTATGCCTTTGATTTTGGACAAGGCTTTGTTATCGTTTCTGCCGAAGATGCATTTATTCCGGTATTAGGATATTCATATGATGGAATATATCCGACAGAAGATATATCATATAACTATGAAAGTTTTATGCAGAGTTTTATTGAGCAAATTCAATACGTTCGTGAAAATTCAATTTCTGCTGATAATGAAATTATTAATTCGTGGAAACATTTGTTAACTGATGATTTTACAAAGTTGAACATTTCTACAGATAGAGATTTAATTGAACCTTTAACTGCCGGAATGTGGAATCAGGACAGTCCCTATAATTTTTTATGTCCTGAAGATCCTGATGGGCCCAGTGGACGGGTTTATGCAGGTTGCGTAGCTACTGCAATGTCGATGATAATGTATTATTGGAGATATCCGATCAACGGGACCGGACAACATTCCTATTATCCTTCACCTGAATATGGACACTTATCCGTGAATTTTGGTGAAACATATTATCAATGGAACGGAATGAAAGATAATATTGATAATTTAAACCCGGTTCCGATTGCTGAAATTATGTATCACTGCGGAGTGGCAGTAGATATGGGATATGGGCCTAATGGTTCGGGTGCGTCAAGTGCAAGTGTTCCCGGCAGAATAAACGCATATTTCAGATATAATTCGGCTCAATATTTGGAAAAAAACAATTACCAACAATCTGCTTGGATAACAATATTAAAAAATGAAATAAATATGGGAAGGCCATTATATTATCGTGGAAGTAGTAATGATGGAGGCCATGCTTTTGTTTGTGACGGATACGAGGATGACAATTTTCATTTCAATTTTGGTTGGAGCAGCTCAGGAAACGGATATTATACTTTATATAGTGTTAACGGATACAATCAATACCAGGGTTGCGTAAGATTTTTTTACCCGACTGACCCTGATTATCCTTATTATGCAAGTGGTTTAACTAATATCACTCAGGTTTCAGGTTCATTTACTGATGGTAGCGGCCCAATTGAAGATTACTTGAATAATGCGAATGCATCATGGTTAATTGATCCTCAAACCGCACAAGACTCAATTAAATGGATAACACTTGGATTTACACATTTTGACCTTGAAGAAAATGATTTTGTAAGAGTTTATGATGGCGAAACAATCGAAGCAGAAATGATTGGAGAATTTACCGGTAATAATCTCCCTGCAAATATTTCATCAACAGGAAATAAAATGTTTATAACTTTTGAAAGTAACGGTAGCGGAACTGCCCCCGGTTTCAAAGCTGAATTCTCAACCAGCAGACCGACTTATTGCAGCGGATTAACTACGCTTACCGACCCATCCGGCAGCCTTTCAGATGGTAGTGGAAGTTTTTATTACAAAAACGGGTCAGTTTGTAAATGGATGATTCAACCTCCGGATGCAGAAGAAGTTACTATTACTTTCACATCTTTTAAAACAATTGAAGACGAGGATCTTGTGAAAATTTATAATACGGCTACTTCTCAGTTATTAGCTACTTACTCCGGTGATTATACCACAACATTACCCGAGCCTGTTACTTCTCCAAGCGGAAAATTATATATTCTTTTCACAAGTAGCTCCCACAATAATGACGAAGGTTGGGACGCAGTTTATTCTACACCTGTCGAAAATCCGACAATTTATGTAAATCCCGGTTTCCAATTTGTTTCTTCAAATTTTGAACCGACAAATCCTGATATGGAGGAAGTTGTTCAGGAAATAATTACCGATGACCTTCAATATGTAAGAAACTCTACAGGAGCAATGTTGAGGAAAATAGGGCCCAACTGGGTTAATGGAATTGGTGATTGGATAGGAACCGAAGGATATTTAATTAAAACTAATGTTGCCGGACAATTTACAATTGAAGGTACTCAAATTCCCCAAGATACTCCAATTGAACTTTATGCAGGATTTCAATTTGTCAGTTATTTGTCTGCAATGGAAATGGATGCCTCAGAAGCATATAGCTCAATTATTGGTGATGATTTATTATATGTAAGAAATTCCGAAGGTGCTATGCTTAGAAAAATTGGCCCTAACTGGATTAACGGAATAGGAAATTGCATCCCGACCGAAGGTTATCTGATAAAAATGGCTAACGATGCTACTTTAATATTTCCAAATGGAGAAAAAGCTGAAAGTATTGCCAAGAAATTACCTGAGCACTTCATTTTTGAAGGAGGAAATGCTGCTGATCCTGTTTACACAATTTATGTCGAAGGTTTAAATATAGGTGATGAAATTGCCGCTTTTGATGGTGAAACAATGCTTGGTTCAACACGAATCAATTCGCAAACCTCATTCAATAATGAACTTGCTGTTTTCAATACTCTTTTTAAAGGAAAAGCTTATCAGGCAGGAAATCCAATAGTTTTAAAAGTCTGGGATTTCGCAACCCAAACTGCAAATCAAGTTGACTTCACAATGCTTGACCTTTATAATGAAGCTTATAATGAAACTGTTTATCCTGCTGAAGATGGTTTATACAGCCTTGTTAACATTACAAAAACCTCAACTGAAGCGAATTTTGAGGAAACTACCTCGGTTTTTCCAAATCCTGCTTCTGACAAGATCACAATTCAATCATCATCAGTGATTAACAAGGTGGTTATAATTAATTGTGTCGGACAAGTTATGTACAAGGAATCGCACAACAGCAATTTGATAAACATTAAAACCGAAAATTACAATCCCGGAATTTATATTATTCAGATTGTTAACGACAATAAGATTATTAGCAAAAAAATAATGATCGAATAGAATTATTAGAAGATTTTTTATAAAAAAGCTATTTCTTAATTGAGATAGCTTTTTTTTTATATCTTTAGCTCAATTTTTGTTTAAACATCTATATATAATTTATATTAATGTATATTGTTTAATATTAGGTCTATCAACTTAATAAAGTCGAACCATGAAAAAACTATTTATCTTGTTATTTTTTGTTTTATCAGTTTTTTGTAGTATTAATGCAGAAGAAGTCGATGTAAAACAAGCTGAAAAAACTGCTTTAAACTTTTATTTTGAAAGAGCAAATTTTGATAATAAACTAAATTATCTGGATTTAAAAATTACCGACCATTTCATTATTAAATATTCAGAAACAACAGCTTTGCATTGCTTTAACATTAATAAAGGAGGTTTTGTAATAGTATCGGGTGATGACTCGGTTCTACCTGTTTTAGGATATTCTTTTTCAGGGAAATATTCTGATATTGATAAGCCACCACAATTTGAAGACTGGATGAATTTTTATGTGCGGCAAATAAATTTTGTAATAGAAAACAAAATTCCTCCCACAAGCAAAACTTCTTTATTGTGGGAACATCTACTTTCTCAGGATGTTAAAGAATTATTTGATTTTTCAGGGAAAAATGAAATTCAACCTCTTATAACTACATCATGGGACCAGGGGCGATATTATAACGAAATGTGCCCTGTCGATCCTGAAGGGCCAGGGGATCATGCTTATGCAGGCTGTGTTGCAACTGCTATGGGCCAAGTAATGAATTATTTTCGTTTTCCACTTCAAGGAATTGGTTCTTACTCTTATTATTGCCCCCCTTATGATACATTATCGGCTGATTTCGGAAACACTAATTATAAATGGGATGAAATGGCTTTATCATTATCGGAAAGCAATTTGGCTGTAGCTGAACTTTTATTTCACCTTGGAGTTTCTGTTGATATGGTTTATGGCCCCAACGGATCGGGAATGTATAACCATAAAGCCGCCTTTTCCTTAGGAACGTATTTTAAATATTCACCCGAGACAAGATATGTTTACCGCGATAGTACAACAATGGATTGGGATAGTTTGTTAATCACTCATCTTGAAAAGAAAATACCTATGTATTATGCCGGATGGTCTGTGCCCAACATTAACGGCCATGCTTTTGTTTGTGATGGTTATCAGGAAGGTAATTATTATCATTTTAACTGGGGATGGAGTGGTTCTAATGACGGGTATTTCTATACTGATGCCTTAAATCCGGGAGGAAATAACTTTAACCTGGCTCAGGAAGTAATAATAAATGCTTACCCCGACACTCTCCTTTATCAATACCCTTATTTTTGCCAAGGTGAAAAAAGCCTTCTAACTCTTAAAGGTACAATTGATGATGGTAGTGGCCCTGTTAATAATTATCAAAACAACACGGATTGTTCATGGCTAATTTCACCCGAAGATTCGGTGAATTATATTACATTGGAATTTGTAAATTTCCAAACTTCTGAAAATGATACTGTATTTGTTTACGACGGTGGATTAGAATCTGATTCTTTGATAGGTGCATTCTCGGGGAATGAAATTCCCGGAGCTATTTATTCATCGGGTGATAAATTATTGATTTCATTCATTACTAATGATTCCTTAACAGATAAAGGTTGGTTAGCAAGTTATTCTTCAAAGATACCGGAATATTGCGAATCATTAACTACTTTTACAGTAATTGGAGACACTTTTAGCGATGGTAGCGGCCTTCGTAACTATCATAATAATTCAATGTGTAAATGGCTAATAATGCCACCTGATGCGGAGTCTGTAAGTCTATATTTTACAGAATTCAAAACAGAAGAAGAAAAAGATTATGTAAGAATCTATGATGCCGTATCACAGGATTTACTTGCTGAGTTATCAGGCTATTATTACGATTCAATTGCATTACCTGAGGCGATTACAGCAGAAAGCGGAAAAATGTATATTATATTTACTTCAAATCCGACAATTACTGCTCCCGGTTGGTGTGCTTATTATACAATCCCACCATCGGCTATTGAGGAATTAGTTGTTTTCAATAATTTAAAGATTTTTCCAAATCCGGCTTCAGAGATATTAAAAATAGAATTTTCTTATAATAATTCTGATCCTATTGAAATTAAGTTAATTTCAATTTGCGGAAAAACACTTTATTCTTGTATTTTAAATTCAAAAAATGGAAAATATCAAAATGAAATCGACCTAAATAATTACAAACCCGGAATTTATTTTATTGAATTGAAATCAGAAAAAGGTAGAATCATTAGAAAAATTGCAATTGATTAGAATTATAACAAATCAATAAATCATACTGCTGTAATTGCATCTTAGACTAACATAATTGGGTTCAAAATAATAAAGAGGGAGATGATATGCGATCGAAGTATGGTGATTAGCAATACGAGTATCCAATATTCAACATCAGGTATTTTTTTCCTACTTTTGTCATTTATATTATTATATTAAACTGCATGCTATTTAAAGATATAATTGGCCAGGAAGAAATTAAAAAATATTTTATTCAAACTGTTAAGGATAATAGAATTAGTCATGCCCAACTTTTTTGCGGACCTGAAGGCTGTGGAAAATTAGCCTTAGCAATTGCTTGTTCACAATATATTAATTGTAAAAACCCCAGTGAAAATGATTCCTGTGGAGTGTGCCCCTCATGTATTAAATACCAAAAACTTATACATCCCGATCTTCATTTTGTTTATCCTGTTGCACCTTTACAAAATTTAAAAAAACCACTTAGTAAAGATTTTATAGAAAAATGGAGATATTTTGCAATAAGGAATAATTATTTTCTGAGTTTAAATGAGTGGTATAAAGAAATCGGAATTGAAAAAAAACAGGGTATAATCAATAAAGATGATTGTAATAATATCATTAAGACTTTAAATTATATGTCTTATGAGGCTGAATATAAAGTTATGATAATATGGATGGTTGAAAAACTATTTCATTCGGCTGCTCCTAAACTTTTGAAAATTCTTGAAGAACCTCCCAATAAAACTCTTTTTATTTTAATTTCCGAAAACCCGGAAAGAATAATCAAGACAATAATATCCAGGACACAAATTATAAGAATACCTAAAATTAAAAATAAGGTTTTAATAGAAGGCCTTAAAAATAATACCGATTATTCGGAAACAGAGATTATTAGAGTAGCGAGAATTGCAAACGGGAATTATAAAGCTGCATTGCGTTTTCTCGAACAATCAGATGAAGAACAATTTAATTTTATTACTTTCAGGAATTGGATGCGGCTGTGTTTTTCAAATAAAATTATTGATACTAATGAATTTGTAAATAATGTTGCCCGCATAGGAAGAGAACGACAAAAAAGTTTTTTCTCTTATTCGTTAAGAATAATTCGTGAATGTTTAATGTTAAATTATTCGCCTACGCATCAGCTACCTTTTGAAGGTGAAGAAGAAACCTTTATTCTGAATTTTTCGCCCTTTGTGAATAATATTTCAGGCTTAGTATTCAGCGAAGAGTTTAATAAGGCCTTGTTTCACATTGAAAGAAATGCCAATCCCTCAATTCTATTTTTTGATTTATCATTAAAAATTACAAAATTATTGGTAAGGAAATGAATGAATGCCTAAATTTTATTTAACATCATTATTTTTTCATTCATGCGTTAACGAAAAAATTATTGTTTTTTTAAGTAAATTTGCTGTAAATATAAAATATATAAAAATGAAAATAAATAAAACAGTTTTTTTCTCATTGTTTTTCTGCCTAATATCATCAACATTGTTTGTAAAAGCAGAAAACAATTCATTTGCAAATGAAATTGGCGATTCAATTCATGCGGTGCATTATGAAATTCATATCGAAAACATTGATTGCTCTGCAAAAACAATTAAAGCTTTTACTAACGTCAAATTAACTCCAAAGCTTGATAATCTTGATTTTGTTTGCCTTCAATTAAAAGAGTTGTCAGTCGATTCGCTTTTTGTCGAAAATGAAAAGATTATGAATTTTACACATGAAAATACTTTATTGACAATCCCATTAATAAATAATATAAATATCGGCGATACAATTGATGTATTGGTTTATTATCAGGGAGAACCATATCATGAAAGTTGGGGCGGTATTCATTTTTCGGGTGAATATATGTTTAATCTTGGTGTCGGAATAAGTGACATTCCTCATAACCTTGGAAAAACATGGTTTCCCTGCGTTGACGATTTTACCGATCGGGCAACTTATGATGTTTTTGTAACAGTTGAAGAAGAAAAAACTGCAATTTGTGGAGGCGTTTTAGTTGAAGAAGTTATGAATGGAAATAACACTCATACTTTTCATTGGGCAATTGATAATAATATTCCTACATATTTGGCTTCGGTTGCCATTGGTGAGTATGTTGCCATTCATGATACTTTCTATGGAATGAATGATGTTATTCCGATTGACTTTTTTGTCAGGCCTGTTGATTCAACTAAGGTAAACGGTTCATTTACAAATTTAAAAGACATCCTACAAATTTATGAAAATTATATGGGACCATATCCATGGAAAAGAGTGGGTTATATTGGAACTGCAAAGGGAGCTATGGAACATGTTACAAATATTGCTTATCCGAATTTTTGTATTACTGGTAATTCAAGTTACGAATCATTATATGCACATGAACTCTCTCACATGTGGGTTGGCGATAATACAACTTGTGCCTCAGCCGAGGATATGTGGATAAACGAAGGTTGGGCAGTATTTTTTGAATTATTTTATACAAGGGATTTGTATGGTCAGGAAACTTTTATGGAATTGATGAGGGACAAACATAAGGAAGTTCTTTTAAAAGCACATTTTCAAGATCATGGGTATTGGCCATTAAATAATATTCCACAGGAATATACATACGGAACAACGGTTTACGATAAGGGTGCAATGGTCGTACAATCTCTCAGAGGATATTTAGGCGATGAACTTTTCTTTAATACCGTAAAAGCATATTTACAGGAGTTTAAATATAAATCGGTTTCTTCAAATGAGATGAGCGATTTCATGTCAACATACACAGGTATTGATATGAGCGATTTTTTTGAAGCTTGGGTTTATACTGCCGGTACTCCGCATTTTTCAATTGATTCTTTCGCTGCTTATCCTAATGGTTCTAATTCAGATTATATAGTTTATGTCAAACAAAAGCACAAAGGGGTTGATTTTATTGCTAATTCAAACATTGTGGAAATTACATTTATGGATGAAAACTGGAATTTATTCACCGATACCATACATTTTTCAGGTAAAACCGCCAGCTCGGTTATAGAAAATGTACCTTTTGTACCTGAAATTGCAATTTTGGATTATAATGAAAAGCTTTGTGATGCAATAACTGAAAAGGCAAAGGTTGTAAAAAATAATGAATTGATAAATTTTGAAGATACATATTTTAAACTTAATGTTGCCAATATTTCTGATTCAGCTTTTGTAAGAGTAGAACATAACTGGGCACCACCCGATACCTTAAGTTATTATCAACCGGGTTTAACTTTTTCAGATTATCGATATTGGAAAATTGACGGACTATGGCCTGATATTTTTCAAGCTTCAGGATTATTCAATTACAGTAAGAACGGGTATCTTGATAATAACCTAATTACCAATATGGAAGATTCACTTGTCATTTTATATCGGCCTAATCCCTCGGTTGAATGGATAGGGATAGATTTTTCAAAACCTGCCAATCCTTATTATGGAACTATAACGGTTGAAAATCTTCAAAAAGGGGAATATACCCTTGCAATCTGGGATCATGACTATGTTGGTTTAGATGAATATAATACTGAAATTCAAAGTCTTTGCAATATTTTTCCTAATCCTTCAAACGAAGCATTTATGATTAATTTTAATTTTGAAAATGCTTCAGAAATTAAAATTTTTGATTCAAACGGAAAAAATGTTGAAAGTATTTCAATTAGTAAAAATCAAAAATCAATTAAATATTTGCCTAAAAATCTTTCTCCGGGAGTATATTTTCTTCGCATAATTTCTGATGAAAATATAATCCTTTGTAATAATAAATTGATTGTTAAATAACCGGAAAGCGAAATAGAAAGTCTTCAGTATTCAGTCTTCAGTCCTAAGTTGGCAGTCAGCAATCCACTTCAGCATTCAAAAGGCTTCTGCAAACCTAAAACTGATTACTGATTACAGATTACTGATCACTGATTACCGATAGGTAAGAATCTATTTTCTAATTAAATAAAAAAATGAAAACAAATTATTTAATACCTTTAAAAGAGGCGTTTGATAAAAATGCCAATCCCGAAAATGCTATTCACATGAAGGCATATATGAAGGGAAAGTTTGAATATTTTGGTATTAAATCGCCTGAAAGAAAGGAAATTGTTAAAGAATTTCTGAAAACTTACGGCATGCCGGAAGAAGATAAAATCAATAATGTTGTAAAAGAATCGTGGAATTATCCTCAACGTGAATTTCAATATTTTGCTATGAGTTTATCGGAAAAATATATCAAAAAATCAAAAATTGAAATTATTAGTTTGTTTGAATTTATGATTGCCAATAAACAATGGTGGGATACTATTGATTACATTGCCTCAAATTTGGTGGGTAATTTATTTTTAAAATTCCCCAAAATGATAACTCCTTATACATCAAAATGGATGGATTCTGGTGATATGTGGTTTCAACGAACGGCAATTTTATTTCAATTAAAATATAAAGAAAACACCGATTTGGATTTGTTATTTGATTATATTTCAAAATTATACGGTTCAAAAGAGTTTTTTATTAACAAAGCTATCGGCTGGATTTTAAGAGAATACTCAAAAACCGATGCTGAAACAGTAAAACTTTTTATTGCAAACAATTCCAATTCACTTGCAAAACTTAGTCAAAGAGAAGCTTTAAAATGGCTTGAACGAAAAAAGTAAAATACAGCATAAAAAATTTCTTCACTCATTCTAAAAAAACATTTTCTCAGGTTTTTCTTGATCGCGGGTGATGATCCAAAATAGCATTTCGCAAATATTCTCTATCAAGATGAGTATAAATTTCGGTTGTTGTGATAGATTCGTGGCCGAGCATTTCCTGAACCACACGTAGATCGGCCCCACCGTCAACTAAATGAGAAGCGAATGAATGCCTGAAGGTATGCGGACTAATGGTTTTTTTTATTCCGGCTCGTTCGACCAGGTCTTTTAATATTAAAAAAATCATTACCCTGCTAAGTTTTGAGCCTAATCGATTCAGGAAAAGAAAATCTTCGTTTCCTTTTTTAATCAGCATATGATTTCTCGTATTTTCCCGATAAAGTAAAATGTTTTTTATGGCAGTTTTTCCAATCGGTACAAGTCGTTCTTTATCGCCTTTACCTGTAACTTTTATGAAAGATTCGTTAAAATATAGGTTGGAAATTTTCAGATTAACCAGCTCCGAAACACGTAAACCACAAGCATAAAGAGTTTCAAGCATTGCTTTATTTCTAAGGCCTTCAGGTTTGCTTAAGTCGATGGCAGAAATAATTTTATCAATTTCAGTAATATTTAAAATGTCGGGAAGTTTTCTGCCGATTCGTGGAGTTTCAAGTAATTCGCATGGAGAAGTGTTAACAATATTTTCTATCAAAAGATATTTATAAAATGCTTTAATCCCGGAAATTATTCGCGATTGAGTTGATATGCTTACTCCAATTTCGTTGATCCAAAAAATAAAATCCTGCAAATGTTTAAGTTTTATCTTTTCAGGAGATAGTTCAATATTATTTACTTCCATATATTGAATAAATTTCTCAATATCATGCAAATATGCTTCAATCGAATTATCGGCAAGAGATTTTTCAAGTTGTAAAAATGCCTTAAATCCATTAATGTATATTTTCCATGTCATTAAGCAAGGTGTTTTTAGATTAAAATAAACTTTTTTCAATTTAACAAAAAGTTTTACTCCAATGCTAAAATAATATTATTTAGCCATATTTTGTCGGAATAATCTTAAAAATATTAATTTTGCAGCCTATTGAAAAAAAACAATTTTTTCTTAGGATATTAAATTGAAAATAAATAATTTTGCACTCCAAATTTTAAAAGCATAATAGGACAATGGCAAAAAAGAGTAAAGACCTTAGACATCAAGTTATTCTGGAATGCACAGAGCATAAAAACAGTGGTCTGCCGGGCACATCAAGATACATAACTACTAAGAATAAAAAGAACACTCCGGCAAGATTGGAAATTAAAAAGTTCAATCCGATAATGAAAAAAATGACTATTCATAAAGAAATTAAATAATTAAAAAATGGCAAAGAAGGTAGTTGCAACATTACAAACAAAGGGTAAAGATTTTGCAAAAATTATCAGAATGGCGAAGTCTTCCAAAACCGGTGCTTATACATTTGTTGAAAAGGTAGTCCCTAACGATCAGGTTACCAAGGCATTATCAAAAAAATAGTATTAGGACAATCGTATGATCTATAAGGCTTTTTCCTGTTTTGGGAAGAAGCTTTTTTAGTATTACAACTGATTGAAGAAATTCTTAAAAAACAAAATGTTGATGGTGTTTTGGGGTAAAGTTTTTTTTTGAATTAATTAATAATATTAAAAATCATCAAAATGGGAGTTTTTTCTTTTCTTTCAAAAGATAAAAAAGATAAGCTTGATAAAGGTTTATCGAAAACTAAGCAAAGTGTTTTTTCAAAAATCTCAAAAGCAGTAGTCGGTAAGTCAAGGGTTGATGAAGATGTTCTTGATAACCTTGAAGAGATTCTTGTTACATCAGATGTTGGTGTTCAAACAACTTTGAAAATAATTGAAAGAATTGAAAAAAGGGTTGCAAAAGATAAATATATTGGGACATCTCAATTAAATGAAATTCTTAAAGATGAAATAGCTGAGTTGCTTCAGGAGAATCACAAAGAACAAGAAAATGAGTTTTCTGATTCCGGTTCAAAGTACCCTTATGTAATTATGGTTGTTGGAGTTAATGGTGTTGGTAAAACTACAACTATCGGCAAACTTGCTTATCAATACAAAAAACTCGGTAAAAAGGTCTTGCTTGGTGCTGCCGATACTTTTCGTGCTGCTGCCGTGGATCAACTGACAATTTGGTCGGAAAGGGTAGGAGTGCCGATTGTCAGTCAGGGCATGGGAGCCGATCCCGCATCGGTGGCTTTCGACACTTTGAAATCAGCAGTAGCAAATGATGTTGATATTGTGATTATTGATACTGCCGGGCGATTGCATAATAAGATCAATTTAATGAATGAATTGACGAAAATAAAAAATGTAATGCAGAAAATTATTCCTGATGCACCTCACGAAATTCTTCTTATTCTTGACGCCTCAACAGGCCAAAATGCAATTGAACAAGCAAAACAATTTTCAGCAGCTACTGAAGTTAATGCTTTGGCTTTAACCAAACTCGACGGCACAGCCAAAGGTGGCGTAGTT
>Ga0222665_1000869_pt1 | contig 15970 bp, 10 predicted proteins | sample AntAcemetagen653_FD_179853 | JGI IMG/M metagenome (GOLD analysis project Ga0222665, IMG submission 179853) | Saline water microbial communities from Ace Lake, Antarctica - #653 | ecosystem: Environmental > Aquatic > Non-marine Saline and Alkaline > Saline | place: Antarctica: Ace Lake...
GCTATCGCCTGCAACACTACATTTATCAGGTGTTTTCATTTTATTTCCTGCTGGGGTACACTGCCATCCAACGTCAGTTCTACAATCAGCAGACCCTAAATACTCTTCTAAAATTTCCCACTCCCCGTTTGTTGGAATATGCCAACCCTCAGGGCAAATGCCTTGAGCCAATTCATCAGTAGAACCATTCATTGCCGCGGACCATTGATAAAACATTCCCAAAGCTTCGCCAGTGCCTGTGCCGCTGTTCTCGCCATATCTGTAAGCTGTGTTGCAGTCCTCGGCAGTATTACCGACATTCGGAGGACAGGAATATTGAGTAGTATCTGTATCCCAATCACCACAGTCCTCTGCAATACATCCCTTTGTAATAGCGGTCTTATCAGGATATTGTGTTGTACGCATATTCTCACTCATCCAGCATTGACCGCCAATTACCACTGTGCCGTATCTATTTCCATCAACATCGTAAACTGTGTTTATTCCATCACAAGCCCCTAAAGTAGCGGCGTTGTTCCAATCAGTGGAGGTTCCACCTGTGGCTGTAATCACACCGTTTACCTCCAATGCAGTTAAGGTTAATCCCGTAAAGGTAGGAGTTGCATTAGTGGTAACCTCTTGGTTTAAGTATGACATATATGTATCGGTAAAGTTATTCTCAGTTTTCATATAAAGTATTCCATCAACTACATCATCTTGAGATACCTGACCTTGCCCTGTGCCCCAGTCAATATGGGTGTTTTTGACATTATCAATGCCTGCGGTCAATAAAGCGTTAGGGTCGCTTTCTGAGGCGAGATAATCCGTCCCTGCTACTGCTGCGGATATAGTCGTTCCATTTGATTTCACTATTCCATTTATGGCGGCGACTACCGAATCAACTTCTCCGCCAGCTAAAGCCGTTGCCGTAGCCGCGCTTGTAGCCTCAAAGGCATAAGGCACACTCACTAACTGCTGTCTGGGGGTAAGTTCTTCAAATACGCTATCGAGAGCAGGCTCTGTTCCATCTCCATTGCCAACCTCAACTTTAAGATAACGTGCCCCGATTGCGGAAAAATCACTCGCTGTAAGTGCAACCTGAAGATTAACCAGGCCATTATTAATGGTTACATCCATATAAGTATAGGGACCGCCAATTACGTCTACTCCGCCAACCGAACCCATAACCGTAAACTTGAGGTCATGAACTGAGTCGTTAACAGGAACCCCTGTTGCTTTATTAGTCAGCCGGGCCTGATAGTTAATCAGTGCCGGCACCTCCCCGGCCATTGCCGGCAATCCCCCGGCAAAAATACCCAAAATTATTCCCCCTGCTACTGCCATTTTTAAATAGGGACACATCCCATTTCTCTGTTTTAGTCTTTTCATTTTTTCCTCCTCGTTTAGGGGTCAAGTCTTATACTTGTAACTTATCCTGCAGCCTTGGCCTTTTATAAATACATACAAATAGGACAGCGACCTTTTTTCGCTTTTTTCATTCTATAATCTCCAACATTCCATCTGATATATCGTAAATCTTCTCATCCAAAGCATTAGAGACCTTTATTATTATCTTTTTACCTGATAATTTAGGGGGTACACTCCAAAAATAGACCCCTGTGTTTTTTAGTCTTTTTTTAATCATTTTATAAGTCTTACCTCCGTCAAAAGAATATTCTATGCGCATTTTATATGCTGGCTCATAATCTGAAGCAATCCATAATATCTTCTGGCGCATCCCTGCCTGCCAACTCTCTCCTCCATTGGGTGAAACAAGGAGAATATTGCCCGGACGATAGTCCGCCCCTACTTCTTCTACCTCAAGGCCTAAGTCTTGTGTGTCAGATCGACCGTTGCTCCTGGAAAGCCTTACACGGTATCTCAAATTACTGCCGGCAGTAAAATCTCCCCTGGAGGCATAGTAATATGAACCACTCTCACAGTTAGTTTTGTAAGTTATGCCCCCGTCTGCCGATATATCTATTTCAAGTCCATAGTCGATAGTCGATAGTCCATGGTCCTCAATCGACCAAGTAGGAATCATAATGCGGGTCTGGAAAGGAGTGGAAATGACTTTTGAAATATAGATTCCCTTAGCATCTCCGGAAACTTTAATCAGATTTCCTTTCTTAGCCAAGGTAGTACCTGAAAACCGGGCTAAATTTGTTAGTTCCTCTTTACCTGAGAAAGTTATCTCCGGCTCAGGTTCAGCAAACTTACGCACCCTCAACCAATCATAATAGCTTACGCTGTTAGAACCGGTCTTCAGGCCAATAGAGCCTCTTTTCAAACCACCGACATCGTTATAACTGACCGAAACTTCTTTTCTGCCTTCTGTCCTTCCCTCGACTTCGCTCGGGACTCCCTTCGGTCGCTGTCCTCTGTCTTCTGTCCCATATCTCTCAAAAGTAATATTTTCACCTTTGGCAATAATGCGGTAATCGTAGGATGTGCCGGGTAAGATAGGCTGGGGGGTATTTACCTTGACAAAATCGCCCACTACTATAGAATGCTCAACCTCTTTATAGGCAGAAGAATAAGCAAGCTGGGTAAGTTCAGGAGCTCCCTTTTTGTCCCTGATAATAGCACGGGCTTCATCACCTGTAGTTGCCCGGTATTCGATTATTCCGTCTTTAATCCGGTAGGCTTTGGATATAACCTTGGCAGCATCTAATTTCAGCTGGGAATCTAAAAGTCCACAACTTCCTAACTCTGGATAAATTTCCCATTTCTCGGCATCCAGTTTTTCTCCTTTAAAATCATCAAAGAAATCAAACACATCTTCGCCACTGGATAAATCCTCGGCTTGAGAATTGCCGTAATACATATATATAGGTAAGCCTTGCTCTGGAATTTGAGGAAGCTTGACATAATAAGCGGCTATGCGGTTTGGTTCATCTCCGGTAATGCTTTCCAAATAATGCCCAAGGAGCGTTTCTCCGTCAGCCGCGGTAAACCTAATATCCCCAAAATCAGCCCTTACTTTCCCCCCACACCCCACTTCCGTTCCGGGGACGGAAGTATCGGTTGATTGGCTGACTAATACAAGTATTTGATAATTAAATAAATCGGGGGCTGTCTCCTGCAGGGACTGTCCCCTGTTAATATATATCGATTTTCTGAATTTAAATCCCGAAAGTTCCGGCTCGCCAAAACTGCCGCCAGCGCCGGATATATCGGTATAAACAATTTTTATCCCGGTAAGTTCGCTATCCTCACCCAAAGTAACTCTCCACTTAATCCGATTCCCGCTTATCTGACTTCTGTCCTCTGTCGTCTGACCTCCGGCCTCTGTCCTCTGACTTCTGTAATCCAAAGGCACCCCATACACTACCGGGGTATAATCCTGGCCGTTATTAACGCTCACCTGTAAAGTAACCTCACCCTTAGATTTCCAGGTTACGGTAATAGTTTCTATCTGATTAGCTGTTTCAATTTCCTCGGTAAGCTCGTATATCCCGCCTGAGGCAAGCTTAGATAAAAGATAATCCCCTTCTCCGTCTGCCTGCCCCGTTAGACGCTCACTGTCTAATGGGGTGCGCCAGATGAGAGGGGACTTATGGATAACTACTTCCATTGTCTGCGCCGCATAAGAGCTAAGGATGCTGATAGCAAAAGATAAAGAAATCCCGACCGCAAGAGAAAGAACTATAATCAAAGCTATCCTCCCTTTCCTCAAGACTCTCTTTTTTTCTCTTTCCTTTTTATCTTTCATTTCCTAACCTTTTAAACGTTTGTCAACCACGGGATCAAGTCTTATCTTTGCAACTTAACTCTTAGGGATAGATACCTTTTATTTCTCATTCTCATTCTGCCACCTCTGTTCTAATCGGTGAATACTCAGATACACTCCCGTCATCATTCAATACCTTCTCTACTCCGGATATATCAATGCCTACATACTCACCCATATCTCCTGTAGTAATTTCATACCAGATTACCATCTCGGTCTTTTCGCTTATTTTGGCCTTTATTTGCCGACCATCTTTGGCATAGATAGTCTCGGCATATGCTGGCCTCAGGTCGGTGAAGGCCACAACCCAAACCAAAAGCAAAATAACCAAACTAATGCCTACTTTCATCTTTTCCCTCCATCTTCACTATAATTATACCTTATATTACTATTATTGCAATCCGCAAAACTACTCTATCCCCCTGCACAAACTACTCTATTTTTTTTCAGCTTTAACCCGTAAGCCCTAACCTCTAAGGATAAGGGGTCATAACAGCTTTAACCCGTAAGCCCTAACCTCTGAGTGATAAGGGGTCAGGTCTCAACATTTGACATTAGGCCTTTTTTAACTCCCTCAAAATCTTCTTTTTCATATTCAAAACCTTCAGATCACTTCGAATTTTCTCGTCAAATCTTTTGACTCCTTGGGAAACAGCTGAGTAATCCATGCTAAACAGCTCTCCCACTGCTTTTAAAGATAATAAAGTATACCTTCTAATTAAATACATCGCCAAATAGCGATAAATGTTTCCTCTGTTTTTGCCTATGGCTTTTATTTTGTCTTTCATCTTTTCTATAAATTCCTCTCCTCCAAGAATAATACCTTTATAGATTTTTTTAAAGAGGCTTCCTTTTTTTCTTCATGGTGTAAATCATTACCGCGGTCAAACCTTATACTTATTGAAACACTATTCAGGCATATGCTCAACAACTCTGTCTTCGTATACCTCCACGTTCTCCTGGGCAAAGGTCTCCCGGATAAGTTCAGCGGTGACTTTCTCTTTCGCCTCTTGAGTGCACTCACCCTCCATCTGCCTGCGCACCTCGGCAAACGGCCGGTCCTTGGCAAGCTCTTTTTCGTCTATGTGAAAAATATAAAACTCACCCTTGTTTTCAACAGGGTCACTACTGCCGCCGATTCCTAAAGAGAAAAGCTCATTCAATGCCTGGGAAGAGAGCCCCTCGAGCTGGGGAATAAAAGGGGCATCCTGAGAAATCCAGTTATCCAGCTTAACCGTTTTCTTTTTCGCTGCTTTCTCAAAACTCCTGCCTTTATTTAATGCAGCAATAATCTTCTCGGCCTTACTTTTATTCTTTACTTTAATATAGCTGAGTTTTAGCTTCTCTTTTATCTGGTATCGCTCCCGGTTTTGTAGATAATATTTCTGCAAATCCTCCTCGGTAATCTTAATCCCGGCAAGCCGGCCAGACAATACCCTATTGCTCAAGATGTTCTCTCTGGCGCGCTTTATCTCAAAAATAATACCCTTATCTTTATGAATACCTTCCCGCTCGGCCCTTTTTGCCAAAGCAACACGGACAATGTATTGACGTACATAACTCAGGCGCCACTCCCTGCTGGTATCAAAATTCTCCCGATGGTAACGATTAAGCCCTCTTGCCGCCTGCTCTATCTCTGAAAAATATATCTTCTCCCTGCCTATGCCGGCTACTACATAGTCATTATCCCCTTTACTTTCAATATCTTCAGCAAAAGCATTGCCAGCAACTAAAAAGATTATTAAAAACATCCCCACAGTTAATAAAATTAGAAAACTATTTTTCCGCATTTTCATCCTCCTTCATAAGGGGGCAAGTCCGCCACCTTTTTTTTCCTTGTTAGATTAAAGTGATAGGGGGTCGGGTCTCAAAAAGTGATAGGGGGTCAGGTCTCAACATTTGACATTAGGCCTTTTTTAACTCCCTCAAAATCTTCTTTTTCATATTCAGAACCTTCAGATCACTTCGAATTTTCTCGTCAAATCTTTTGACTCCTTGGGAAACAGCTGAGTAATCCATACTAAACAGCTCTCCCACTGCTTTTAAAGATAATAAAGTATACCTTCTAATTAAATACATCGCCAAATAGCGATAAATGTTTCCTCTCTTTTTACTGAATATTTGACCCTTACTTACTTTAAATACCTCCGAAATGGTTTTAATTATTTCTTCTGGTTTGTATGTTCCGGCGATATTAGTTTCGCCAATTTCTCTGTTTTTGCCTATGGCTTTTATTTTGTCTTTCATCTTTTCTACAAATTCCTCTCCTCCAAGAATAATACCTTTATACATTTTTTTAAAGGGGCTTCCTTTTTTTTTGCTTTCAACTACAAACTCCCTGTATTTTTTTATAGCTTCGTTTAGATTGTAGCCAAAATGGTTCAAAACAAAACTCGTATCAAGTCTATTTACAAAAGATTTCCTTGCTCTAGTATAATCCAGAAAACTACTCCATTTATATTCTCCTATACTCTTAACTAACCTTGCCCTTAAAGGATTTAAATGAACATACGCTGAAAGTGTTAGAGCGTAATTATCCTCATCTACAATAATTGATTTGTATCTACCTTGGAATACCACTCCTACAATGTTGTATTTTGCTTTAAGCCAATTAGAGTAAGAACTATTGAGATAATGCATACCTTCGCTAAGGTTAGCAAAAGGTGTTTTCACGAAGAGATGGTAATGATTATCCATGAGGCAATAAGCGTAACAGACAAACGAATATTTTTCAAGCATTTCATTCATCTTCTCGATAAAATGACTCTTATCCTGAGAAGAATGAAATATATGATCCTTCCGATTTCCTCTTGCTGTTATATGATAAACAGCATTCTCAAACAATAATCTCAAAGGTCTTGCCATAATAAAAAATAAAACTTTTCTTCAATGTCAAATGTTGAGACCTGACCCCTAATATTCATCTATATCCACAAGCTTATGCTTGATAGCGTATTTAATCAAATCGCTGGTCCGATTTAAGTTAAGTTTTTTCAGGAGGGCATTTTTATAATTTTCAACTGTCCTTGGGCTGATAAACAAGACATTGCCTATCTGCTTAGCGGTTTTGCCCTCAACTACCAGACGCAAGACCTCTTCTTCCCGGGAAGTCAAAAGGCTTTTTTTAGCAAGTTGTTCAGGCTTGCTGCTGGTTACTGTATCTACCAGATAAGAAGAAACAGTCGAACTCAAATAAGTCCCGCCACGGGAAATCTTGTCCAGAGCGAATAAAAGGTCTTCCCCGGCATTTTCTTTATGGAGATAACCCTTTGCCCCAGCTTTAAACGCCTTCAAAATATAGGTATGGGCCTTATGCACAGTAATAATTAAAATCTTGGTTTTCGGCGAGACATAATGAACTTGCTCAATCACTTCCAGGCCGCTTATTTTAGGCATAGAAATATCTAAGAGAAGAATGTCCGGTTTAAGTTTCTTGACCGCCGTCACTACTTCTTCTCCATCTGCGGCTTCTCCAACTATCTCATAACCAAGACTATCACGGAGGATGTTTTTTATCCCTTCGCGGATAATGTCGTGATCGTCAGCAATCAAAATCGAAATAGCCATAGTTTCAAAAAAGGTTGATATTCTAGAACTTTATAAACTGAATATAATCGATATTTTTAACCTATCTTTATAAAAAACTCCCTACTATCGTTTGGCTTAGACTTACTCTGAGATTTAAAAAGGAGTCTAGCTTCTTTTTATCGGCAACTTTACAATTAGTTTTGTCCCCCGGCCAGGAGCAGTATTCACAGTCATTTTTCCGCCTAATAATTCTATTCTTTCGCGCAAACCCAAAAGGCCCAATTTTAACTTATCCTCTTTACGCCGGTATTGAAGAGGTTGTTCATAATTAAATCCTATGCCATCATCAACAACAATAAGATAAACCGCATTGGCCTTCTTCTCTAAAGAAATCTTTACTTTCTTAGCTTGTGAATGTTTCGCAATATTGTTCAAACCTTCCTGGGCTACGCGATAAAGAATGAGCGAATATTCGCCGGGCAAATTCAAAGGCTCTGTGGTTAGGTTTGAACTAAATTTAATCGGGGTAATATGTTTGTATTGAAAAATAAGACCGGCGATTGTATCCACCAAGCCTACTTCCTCTAAGGCCGGCGGACGAAGAAGCTCGGCAATATTGTGGCCTTTATCGATTAAACCGGAAAGAATTTTTTTACTTCGGAGAATATCTTCTTTTACCTCCTGGTTCAAAGGATTGACTTTCTTATCGATAAGGTCTGAATAAATCATTAAGGCACTTAAATCCTGACCCATCTGATCGTGTACTTGAAAAGAAAGGTTCTGACGTTCTAACTCCTCAGCCCTAATCATTCGCTGAACCAGCTTTTTTCGCCTTTCCTGTTCATTTTTATGGTTGCGGTAGATGAGATAAGCGGTTTCGCCGCCAAGGCCTAAACCCAAGATCAACGACCAGATTAAAAGCCTTATTGCCCGTTCCTTGGCTAACTCAGCCAAACGCAACTGCTCTTCCACCGCCTTCAAATTGGTCTTTTGCATATTGCCGTCAATAAACTCATCGATTTTATACAACTTGTTTTCAAAAACCATTACCAGCTTATTTATAGTATCTTCTATTTTTCTCCTTTGTATGCCCCCGGTATTCTCTAAGCGGTTAACTGAATCAATAATCTTTTTCCCGATACCATACAACTCTTGTTCCAATACCCTAACCCGCTCAATCCACTGCCGCTGCCTTGCCGTACGGGCAAAAGAGCTATAACTGGCTAACTGGCGCTGGAAGCCAATCCGGGCAGCATTGATTGCTTCCTGGTTTGCCGCATCCTTGGCGGCCTCAAGATATCTGGCGCTGCGCCAAAAGATATAATTACGGATGCCCATCGCATATAAACTGTTATCTATACGCATCTCTAAGGCGGCCTTTTGCAGGGGAAAATAATATTTTCCTAAATCATCTACACTTTTGCTCAAAAACTGAATTTGAAAAATTCCGATACCGCCAATGGCCACCATGAGAAAGAGCAATGCACTAAATCCACCGGCTAATCTCCAATCAACTAGGTATCTCTTCATAGTCCCGCCATAGCCCTCCAAAAAATCACACCTCGTAGGTGTGATTTAACGGTTACTTAATGTCAAATGTGTAGGCCTGACCCCTTATTTGGTTTCCCATTTCAATTCCTTTTTCGCTTCGTTGATCCAGTAACTCACTTTCACCGCATCCCGGGCATCGGGACAGAACTCAAGATAAGCCTGGTAATGCTTAATGGCTTTCTTTTTATCAAGCAAATATTCATCGTAAAGAATAGCCAGGTTATAGTGGACATCGGCATCATCAGGCACCGCTTCCAGCGCCTTTTCATATTCAATTAGCGCCAATTCAAATTGCCGGTTTTGGTCGTAGACAAGCCCGGCATTGTAATGAAATTTTAAGGCTTCTTTTCGAAACTGTTCATCTTCCCGGCTCGTCGAGCCTAACCGGTTATTTTCCTCACCTTTCTCCAGCTTAAGCTTGATAACCATCCGGCTGCTTTCATCCAGTTTGGTTAGAAGCTCTTGGTTTTTTTGGACTGATTCTTTTAACTTTACCTCAACATTCTTTACCTGCTTTTCAAGCGCTTTTTTACCGATAATAAATTCCATCATTTTTGAGTCCGTTTTTTTCTTAAAATCCTCTATAGATTCATCCTTAAACTTATATAGCCCAATTTGTTTCTGATGCAATTTTTTCATATCCTTCAATTCCTCTTCCAGGCCTTCTTTTTCCGCAGTTAAGGCCTCTCGCTGTTTCCGGAGGTAATCCTGCGCCTGTTGAATCTCTGTAATGCGTTTTCTCTGCAAAGCTATTTCTCTATTTAAACTTTCTTTTTCCCCGGCAAAAAGAGTATTCTTCCGCTTCGCTTCGGAAAGTTCACCCTTTACTATCCCCAATGCCTGACGTTTATTTTCCAAATTTCTTTCTAAAATCTCTGTTTTCCTCATCAACCAGCTATAGGTTGAGTAAGCTACCGCGCCTAAGGCTAAAAAGACTATTGCCAGGCCAACTATAACCCTCAACCGTTTGACCATACTCATTCTTTCACCGGTTTCTTCACTTTTTCACCGTTTTGCAAATAAAGCAAATCTTCTTTTCCGGATATAATACGGGGAGTGAGAAATATTACCAACTCCTTCATCTCCTTACCCTTAGCCGTAGATCTAAATAAGTTTCCCAAAAGAGGAATGTCACCCAGCAAAGGCACCTTGCTTTCGGATTCACTTATAGTTTCCCTGATCATCCCGGCAATAATTATCGTCTTCCCGTCTTGAATCAAGACAGTTGTCTCGGCATTAGATGTATCCACCTCCGGCAGGCGAATCTGGCTTGCGCCGGATTCATCCTGTATCTCAAACCAATCTATTAACGTGCTCACCTCAGGCTTAATATGCAGCCTTATAAAATTCCCTTTATAAATCGTAGGAGTCACGGTAAGAGTCACACCCACATCTACAAATTCTGCGCTCCAGGAAGTAATAGCTGAAGTTTCGCTCTGAGAGATTGCGCTAACAGCATAAGGCTGGCGCGTACCCACCATAATCTTAGCCTCCTGATTATTACAAACAGCAATATGAGGAGAAGAAATAATCTTCACTTTACCCACTTCGCTTAAGAAATTAAGAATCGCCTGGGTTCGGCGGGGGTCTAGTCCTCCGGGGTGCCAAGCTTCTGAAGTTGTCCCCTCACCTGTATAATATCCCTCTTGCCATGTCCCTATAGAAACCCGGCCATAAGTATCTGTTATCCCCGAGGCCGGAAAGGTGTTTAGAAACTTTATATTTTTACCTGAAGTTTTAAACATCTGCTCCCAATTTACGCCGAAAGCAAAATCATCACTTAAAGTTATCTCCACAATCTTCGCTTCAATGAATATTTCTTTTTCCCGGGTATCAAAAGTGGCAACAATTTCTTCAATCTCTTTAATCTTATTAGGTAAAGCACTTACGATTATCTTATTTGTCCTCTCATCCGAACGAACAGAACCAAAACCTTCAGTCAAGGCCTCAGATACCTTTGCCGCAATCTCTTCAGCCTGGGCATACTCTAATTCGAACACCTTGGTAATTGTAGACGGCTTTTTTTCGACAATACCTTCATCCAACCTGATTGCAATCTTTTCCATCTCTTTTATCTTCTCCGGCGTATCGATTAAAATAATGGTACCTGTAGCGTCATCCATAATAATCTTGCCAATAGAACTTTTAATGTTTGCTAAAGCTTCTCCAGCCTTTGTAGGCCGGATATACTTTAGTTTCAAAGTCTTAATTTCCCTTTTATCAGTATATTTCTCACCGTAAAGTGCCTCATACTCTGCCTCAGTTAATATAGTAATGATGTTTTTCTTTTTTTCGCAAGCCAATTTATTAGTTAGCAGAATTAAATCTAATGTATCACCAATAGTTACACCTTTCAAAAACAGGGTTATCCTTCCAGTAACATTCTTACTGGTAACAATATTCAACTCGCCCTTTATTGATAAAAACTTAACAGTATCTACTATATCCATAGCCCGTAAATCGAGCGATATTTTCTCGGCCAAACCTTCCTCCATGGTAAGAGGGACTTTCTGAAAACTTGGAGATTCTTCGACAGGTGAAGTTATCACTTTAGAAGGTTGAGCTTGTACTGTTGCGCTCATGGAACTAACGGCAAACAATATTGACACTATCAAATTTATCTTTTTCATATCAGTTCAATTTTTCCTCCCTCAAAGCTCAAGATCACGCTATCTTTTGGAATGGTTCTTTATATAAATCTAAAGTCTAACAGTAACTCATTAAATGTCCTTTAACTGTTTTCTGATCAAACGTAAAGGATAACCCTCATTCATAAGCTGTGTTATCTTAGCTAACCTTTGCCTAACCTCTGCCTGATCATACATCCGCACATTGCCCTTTTTCGTTACTATGCGCAAAAGGCCAAGATTGGTATAGTGATTAACCGTCTGATAGGTAATGCGGTATTTCTCGGTAATCTTCTGCGCTGACATTAATTTACTATTCATATTACAATTTCTCTACTTTCTTAAGAATTAGCCTACTTACAGTAATTACAATAACTATAGTTACTATTGGATATATCATAACATCCTTATATTGTCATTTTTTTTCTCTCCGAGAATGAATCTTAAGCCATAGTTAATACCAAGAGTCCAACTTTAAGTCTTTGTTGGCCCTAATTATCCAACTGGCCACTTGTGATGCATCTTCAGCAACCGGTTCGAGTTTAAGGTATTCCTCATAATGCTGAATAGCTTTTCTTTTTTCATTTAGATGGTCATCATAGATGAGAGCTAAATTATAGTGGGCATCGGCATCGTTAGGACTAATTTTCAGCACCTCTTGGTATTCTACAACAGCTTCATCATACCTTTTGTTAGAATCAAATTCATAAGCCCGGTTATAATGATGAATAAGACGCTCTTCGATTGTCCGGGCTTGAGACACACTTCCCCACTGCTTTACTTTCTTCCTCTTTTCAAATAGTATTTCCTTCATTTCTTGGTTAGCCCGGGCAACCTCCCGTTCGGCCTTTTCTATTTTGCCAAACTCATTTTTTCGTTTATCTTCCAATATTCCCATCTCAAGTTCCCACTTTTCTTCACCCCAATCAATCAATCTTTTACGCACGATAGCAAGAGAGGTTTCAAGATTTCCAAGGCTTGTGCTTGCCAAAATTTCCTGTTTCTTAATATTATTATAATTTTCTTCTGCAGTTTCTAAAACATTCTGACTAGAGCTTATTCCTTTCTCAATATCTTTAAGATCTTTGTGAATCTTCAACACCTTTGCTTGTAGCAATTTATTTTTTTGTTTAAGCTTTTCTAATACTATTTCGCTTTCTTCTGAAAATTTACTTGATGTAATTATATCCTTTTGAAATTCATCAATCTTTACCTCTTTTTCAAAAATTTCAAATTCGAATTGTTGCTGCTTTTCGCCTAACTCTACCGCTTTCAGCTTTTGGTCTTGGATTAGCTTGTTAAATTCATCAATATTCCCCTTAATTACCTCTTTTTCGCTTACAAGTTGGTTAATCTTATCTTCAAAACTCCTCTTCTGAATCGTAAATTCTTCCAGCCGGCTAATAAAGCTACCCTGACGCGCAACTATCGCTTCTGTTTCCTTTTGAATTACCTTCTCATCTTCCCTCAAATCATCAAATTTAGCCTCGAAAACCCTTACCTGACTAATTAGCTGCTCTTCTTGAACCCGGGTTTGATTGATAAGGTGGTTTATCTTGACTATTTGTTGCTGGAATTCCAAACGCCGAGAGGTTAATTGGGAGAGCTCATTTTCCTGAGTCTGTTTATCCTTGTCTAGAGAAGCAAGCTTTTCTTCAGCTTGGGTTAAAGAGGCAATGCTCTTGGTTATCTGGCTAATTAAAGCCTCTCCCTCAGCATTGAGGCTGGAGAGCTCTTGCTTAATATCAGTTTGTTTTCCGTTAAATTCATCTTGCTTCTTTTTCTCCTGGTTAAGCCGAGAAGATATTTGGGAGATACTCAGCTTGAATTTCCGGGTTACATCCTTAGAACCCTTCTCCTGCCAGGATATTTCTTTTTCCTTATTAAGCTCTTCTTGGGTCAAGTCTTTTTGGAGCTGGCTTATCTTAGCTTGTGACTCTTCCTGAAAGGTTAATATACTCTTTAGGTCGGCCTTAAGGGACTTTTGTTTTTGAGTTAGCTTATCAGTCTCTGTTCTATAACCTTTAAACTCTTTTTCTTCGGCTTCGATAGTACCTTTTAAATCTTGCCATTGACCAGTTAGAGCTACAATTTCTTCAGTTAAGGCATCCTTTTCTAAAGATAGTTTATTTTGAAAGGATTCTTCCTGATTAAGCGAGTGAGATATTGTTTCTATTTCAGCTTGGATATCTTCTCTATCTTCTCTATCTTTTACCAACGCCTTCTGTTTAGCTTTAAAGAGTTTCTCCTGACTAATTAGCTGCTCTTCTTGAACCCGGGTTTGATTGATAAGGTGGTTTATCTTGACTATTTGTTGCTGGAATTCCAAACGCCGAGAGGTTAATTGGGAGAGCTCATTTGCCTGAGTCTGTTTATCCTTGTCTAGAGAAGCAAGCTTTTCTTCAGCTTCGGTTAAAGAGGCAGTGCTCTTGGTTATCTGGCTAATTAAAGCCGCTCCTTCAGCATTGAGACTGGAGAGCTCTTGCTTAATATCAGTTTGTTTTCCGTTAAATTCATCTTGCTTCTTTTTCTCCTGGTTAAGCCGAGAGGATGTTTGGGAGATACTCAGGTTGATAAGCTCTATACTTTTCTCTATCCCTGAAAAGATAGCATTGGAAGCTTTTTCTCTTTCTAATCCTTGGGAAACTTGACTTTTTTTGTCACCAAGCTGATTAAGGATATTTATTATTTCCTTTTGCGCAGCCTCTTTATCGGCAGTAAGCTTCGCGATGATGGCTCTTTTATTGACTTCTTTTTCAGGACTAAGTTTAGAAATTTCATCTTCGGTTTCTCGTTCTTGAAGAATGATTTCTCTTTCAGCATTCTTCTTTATTTTTAAAAAGGACTGTAGCTTGACTATTTGTTGCTGAGATTTCAAACGCCGAGAGATTAATTGGGAGAGCTCATTTTCCTGAGTCTGTTTATCCTTGTCTAGAGAAGCAAGCTTTTCTTCAGCTTGGGTTAAAGAGGCAATGCTCTTGGTTATCTGGCTAATTAAAGCCTCTCCCTCAGCATTGAGGCTGGAGAGCTCTTGCTTAATATCAGTTTGTTTTCCGTTAAATTCATCTTGCTTCTTTTTCTCCTGGTTAAGCCGAGAAGATATTTGGGAGATACTCAGGTTGAATTTCCGAGTTACATCTTCAAAACCCTTCTCCTGCCAGGATATTTCTTTTTCCTTATTAAGCTCTTCTTGGGTCAAGTCTTTTTGAAGCTGGCTTATCTTAGCTTGTGACTCTTTCTGGAAGGTTAATATACTCTTTAGGTCGACCTTAAGGGACTTTTGTTTATCCTTGATTAAAACATTTTTTTTGGCTTGCTCTTTCTTTAAAATACTTATCTCTCTCTTTATCTCACCTATTTGCCGCTTGAGATTTTCGGTTTCGTATTTAAAAGAAACAAGGGTATCCTGGGTGTTTTTATAGCCTTTAGAAACATTTTTTAGATACAACCTCTCATTCTCCAACAAACCTTCCTGTTCTAATATCTCCCCTTTTAAAATACCCTTTTTACTGCCTACTTTTGAAAGTTTGATTAAAACCTTCTTTTGCTCTTCTAAAATCTTTTCTTTTTCTTGTTTTTTTCTGCTTAAGCTTTTATTTTGCTTAAGAGTATCTGCCTCTTTCTGAAGAATTTTTTCCTTTAAAGCTATTTTCAAAAACGCCCGACCTTTCTCTTCTTTAGCTTTAAGGACATCTTGTTGCTTATTAAAAAAATCATTTTCAAGAAGCTTAATCGATTTCTCGATACCACTTATTCGTTTTCTTGAGGCTGTAATTTCAGAATTAACCCTTAAAAGACCTAATCTTGCTGGTTTTGTTTCTTGCTCAAACTTTTCTAAAATTTGCCTTCGTTTTTCTAAGGAGTTTCTAACCTCTAACAGGCTCTTTTCTGTATCTTTCTGTTTAACAATAACCCTTAAAATCTCTGTTGCTGTTTCATTTTCTTGGCACAAGAAATTCTGTTTGGCTCTTTTTTTCTCCTCTAAGGCAGAAAAAATATCTTCAACCGCGTTTGCAGATAGTTCCTTATCTCTCCCAATGCTAATTAATTGCAGCTTCAACTCTTTTTGTTGTTTAGCTAATTCTTTTTCCTTCAAAGACCGTTCCGCTAAGAGTTGATCCAATCTCTTTATCTTTACTTGGAAACCCTCTGGTTCAGAAAGACTGACCTTCTCGGCCTCAACCTTAGCTTGAGCTGCTTCTCGCTTACTCTGCTGCTCAACTTCTCTTTGTTTTTGCTTGCGGAGCTTCTCAACTTGTTTAGCTTCTTTTGCGATTTGAGCTTCTTTTGCGATTTGGGCTTCTTTTGTAGCCTGAGCTTCTTTTCTTTGAGCAGCCAACTCATTAGCTCTTTCCTCCTGCTTACGGAGTTTTTCGGCTCGATTGGCATCCTTTGCAGCCTGAGCTTCTTTTCTTTGAGCAGCCAACTCATTAGCTTTTTCCTCCTGCTTACAGAGTTTTTCGGCTCGATTGGCATCCTTTGCAGCCTGAGCTTCTTTTCTTTGAGCAGCCAACTCATTAGCTCTTTCCTCCTGCTTACGGAGTTTTTCGGC
>Ga0222665_1000874_pt1 | contig 15852 bp, 18 predicted proteins | sample AntAcemetagen653_FD_179853 | JGI IMG/M metagenome (GOLD analysis project Ga0222665, IMG submission 179853) | Saline water microbial communities from Ace Lake, Antarctica - #653 | ecosystem: Environmental > Aquatic > Non-marine Saline and Alkaline > Saline | place: Antarctica: Ace Lake...
GTCAATGCTAAACGCCACAGGTGTCAATGCTTGCCCAATCCTTGACACAAGGGAGAAATTTATACATACTCCCTCCATCAATCATAACCCAAATAGGTAGACGAAACCTGAGATATCCCGCAGATACGTTCAAGTTAGATCACAGATCAGGGTTTGACACCCATCCATGAGGAGATGCCTTATGTCCGACACAACTGAAAAAATAGACGATTCCTCTGTGCCGCACAGGTGGCATTTTGTGAGGTTGGGCGGGTTTGATCAAGTAAGGCTTGAGACGGGAGCTGACCTGTTAGCCTTAGACCAGCTTGATCAAAAATTGTGGGCAGCACTGAGCTGCCCAACCCAGGGCCTTGAGTTCGACGAGAAAACCCTCGATCTGATCGATACGGACGGGGACGGGCGGATCCGGGTGCCTGACATCATTGCTGCAACAAAGTGGGCCGGATCCCTTCTCAAAGACCCGGACGACCTTATCAAGGACGTAAGCGCACTACCCCTCTCGGAAATCGATGACAGCACTCCTGAGGGCCAGGAACTCCTTTCCTCAGCCAAACAGATCCTCAAGAACCTCGGTAAATCAGATGCGAGCGAAATCATCGCGGACGACACGGCAGATACGGTAAAGATTTTTTCAGAAACCAGGTTCAATGGGGACGGAATTATCCCTGCTGATTCGGCTGACGATGAGGCCATAGGGGAAGTTATCGTGGATATTATAGCCTGTTTTGGATCGGAGGAGGACCGTAGCGGGCTTCCGGGGGTCTCGCAGGAAAAGGTCGACAAGTTCTTTGCCGAAGCTCAAACTTACTCTGATTGGTGGAAAAAGGCTGAAGACGATGCGGACAGCGTCCTCTCCTACGGCGATACAACCGATGAGGTCGTGGCAATCTTTCAGGCCGTCAAGGCCAAAGTGGATGATTACTTTACCCGCTGCCGCCTCGTCGAATTTGACCCCGGCGCGGCCGTATCCCTGAATCCGGCCAAGGACGCGTATGAGGCCTTAGCCCTTAAAGACATCTCAACTTCAGCGGAAGAAATTGCCGTCTTCCCATTAGCCGGCATTGAGGCCGGTAAACCCCTGCCGATGAAGGAGGGAATCAATCCCGCCTGGGCCGGACCTGTTAAACAATTTTTCTCGGAGATCGTGAAGCCGGTATTTGGAAATAAGGACAGCCTGAGCGCCGCCGAGTGGGAGAGCCTGAGCGCTAAATTCTATGCCTACGAAGCCTGGCTCAGCTCAAAGGAGGAGACTGCCGTAGAGCAGCTTGGTCTCAAGCGAGTCAGGGATCTTCTATCCAACGACAGCAGAGAGACTATTACCGCGCTGATCGAAAAGGATAAGGCATTGGCTCCGGAGGCAAATGCTATTTCCTCGGTTGACAGGTTAATTCGCTATTACCGCGATCTTCACACTATTCTAAACAACTTCGTTTCGTTCCGTGACTTCTACACACCCGAAGCTAAGGCCGTTTTTCAGGCCGGAACCCTCTATTTAGACTCCCGTAGCTGCGAGCTGTGTGTCAAGGTTAATGACGTGGGCAAACACAGCGGCTTAGCACAGTTGAGTCGCACCTATATCGCTTACTGTGACTGTACTTGCAAGGAAACCGATAAGAAGCTAAGCATAGCCGCCGCTTTCACCAACGGCAATGCGGATAACCTCAGGGTCGGCCGCAACGGGGTCTTTTACGACCGTGAGGGTCGGGACTGGGACGCCACCATTGTCAAGATTGTCGAGCATCCAATCAGTGTCCGACAGGCTTTCTGGGCTCCCTACAAACGAGTAGCCCGGATGATCTCCGAACAAATCGCTAAGATGTCCGCGGCCCGTGAAAAGGAGATTCAAACCAAGGCTGCCAAAGTCGTCTCCGAAACCCCCAAAAAGGCCGGGGCCGGCCAGGGCTCTCCTAAGCAGGCCTTTGACATCGCCAAGTTTGCCGGGATATTCGCTGCCATCGGTCTCGCCATCGGCGCCCTTGGAACGGCGATTGCTTCAGTGGTTACAGGCTTCATGGAACTCGTATGGTGGAAAATGCCGCTCGCAACCCTTGGACTCCTATTAGTTATCTCGGGCCCCTCCATGATTGTCGCCTACCTAAAACTCCGCAAGCGCAATCTGGGTCCCATCCTCGATGCTAACGGATGGGCAGTGAACACACGTGCCATGATTAATATCCCGTTTGGCGCATCTTTAACACGCACGGCAACTCTGCCTCCTGGTTCCCATCAAACCTTGAAAGATCCCTTCGCCAAGAAGAAGCTATGGAAATTATACGTCCTGCTGATAGGATTCCTTATTGCCGCCGGGGTGCTCTTTTATAAGGGTTATCTTCAGGAGTGGTGGAAGCAGTTTGTTGCCGAGGAAAAAACCGTCCAGGTAATGGAGGGATCAGCACCTACCCAGAAACCGGCCCAGCCGGCCTCTTCCAAGAAATAGCGCGGGCCACTAATTATCTCATTTGTGGATGAACACTATTCGTCATTTCTGTAGCGTACGCTCAGTAACGGGACCGGACAGCGTCGAAACATCTTTTCAGCAGTCGTTCCAAAGAGCACATTCGCAAGATTGGTACGGCCCTTTGCACCCATCACGACCAGATCGATCCCCTCGTCCTTTACCGCTTGCACCAATTCAATGAATGGGATTCCAATACGGAATACAGTTTTTATAGTAAGATCGGGTTTGGAAGTTTGATCCCACAACTCGTTGATAAGCCGGGACCGCTCCTCCTTTTGCTTCTCCACATACTTCTCGACAGATATGCCTGTCGTAATGTTCTCAACTTTCGCAATAGCATCAACATCCCTCTGATTGATGACGTTAACCGCGATCAATTCCGCTCCCAATTGGGTGGCCAGATCAGCTGCATACTCCATGGTCGCTGCCGAATAGTCAGAAAGATCAATAGCTGCCAAGATTTTATTGATTTTGCCCATGATTTCCTCCTTGTTTTAACCTCAGGGTTACGGTTGTGGGTCTATTTAACACACCGCAAGAATTAATTCCAGCCCGTTACGATTGCGTGAGAAATAAGAGAAACTGCCCCTTTACTATTATTCTATTTCTTGATAAATAAAGATTGACAAACTCGTAAAAAGTCAGAAATAACCCGTTTTCGTCATTCCCGCGAACGCGGGAATCCAGGGGAATCAACCACTTATGGACTCCCGCTCCCCGATCGGAGTCGAGGACAAGCTTCGCGGGAGTGACGGCTTTAGAGACTTTTTACGAAACCATCAAGATTTAACATTATAATTCATTTTTCAAATATCCCTGCCCGGAAATTGAATAGCCCGGGGACCGATTATAACCACAAAGAAAGAGAGGATAACATAATGGCATCAAAAGAAAAAGCGGCAAGATTAGAGCAGAGGGCCCATTGGGAGGAAAAGTTAAACCAGCGACTGTCCCTGCTAACTGACAAGGGAGCTGAGTCTAAGAAGATTGCCAAAGATACCACTGTGAGGAAGTTGCGCGCCAAAGTGAGAGAAACAGACAAAAGGTTGAAGGCAATCGAAGAAAAAGAAAAAAAATTAGAAGAGATGGCTAAGGTCAAGGCTGAAAAATTGGCAGCCCCTAAAAAAGAGAAAAAAGGGAAAATATTGGAAGAAAAGCCTGACAAGAGCAAGCGACAGCAGAAGAAAAAGAAGAAAAAGGAGAGTAAGGAGAGTAAGGAGAGTAAGGAGAGTAAGGATAAAGACTAAGATTTTTTAAAATCTAACCTTGATACGCCCGTAAAAAGTCGGAATTGATCCGTTTTTGTCATTCCCGCGAAGCTTGTCCTCGACCTGATCGGGGAGCGGGAATCCAGGAAACTCAACCACTTGTGGACTCCCGCTCCCCGATCGGAGTCGAGGACAAACTTCGCGGGAGTGACGACCTTGCAGACTTTTTACGAGGCCATCAACCTTCGAATCCCGCTGTAAGCGGGAAACCCGTGAACCCATCAACGGTTACAGACAGCGATTCCGGGCTGAATTTCAACTTCTTGAACAGCTTTTCCTGGACCTCTTCGCAAAGAGAAAAATTCCTCTTAATGGCCTGGGATAGCTGCTCCTGGTTTCTGCCATATCGCCCGAGGATATAGGCGAGACGTTCATCTAAATTCACAATTTTATCATGATTTACCCTCTTGTCGGAATAATATACGATCTCCTTTTCCGAGTAGTCGCCGTTCAGGGTATAGCTTCGCAACCTGACATGCTCCGCAACAATGGGGGCGATTTCGTCGAGATGATTTTCTAAACAGATCTGCCTCCCTATTTCAGAATGGTCCTGGCCCGATTTCAGAGAAGCTGTTTTGCCGATGTCGTGCATGAGGGCCGCGGCAATGGCCATTTCAACCGATATATCGACTTCCGCTTCTCTGAGGCCCTGAGCTATAAGACAGGTCACCCTTGCTACTACCACTGAATGGGCCTTGATATTTTCAAGCATATGGTATTTATCCATAAGATCAAAGCATTCTTGAATTGATGGGATCATTTTTATCTCCTCTGCCCAAGGCCCCAAACCTATACCAGCAATTTGATCGCCGTTCAACTTAAAAGCTGTAGTATTAAGGATGATGCCCCTGTAAAAAGTCTCCAGGGCCGTCACTCCCGCGAACGCGGGAGTCCAGAGCCGCCGGGGATGATTTCCCTGGATTCCCGCTCCCCGATCAGGTCGAGGACAAGCTTCGCGGGAATGACGAAAACGGGTCATGTCTGACTTTTTACTAGTTTGTCAAGGATGGCTGGGACAAGGAAGTTTTTCAGCAATTTGCAGTGTTGACAAACAGAGCTGTTTTTCATATTTTGTAACTGCTCATTCTAACGTGAACGGTTACCCCTGACGAAAGGAGTAAGGCCATTTCTGATTTTTCACAAAATAGCAGTCAAATAACCTCGTTTCACATCCTCCGCAAAGACCGGAAGCACCTGAAGTCCCAGCTCAGACTCCATTCCAAGTGGAAAAAAACGGTTTTGGTTATCCCGTTGCTGGCCAGTGAGTATACCGACCCTGCAAATCTTCCAGTATTCAGGAACATCCTCAAGCAGTTAAAGGATGTGACCTATGTTTCAACGATTATCTTTGGCCTGGATAAAGCCAGTGAGCAAGAAGCCTTCGCGTTGAGGGATCTGATAAGGGCATCGAATATAAAAAACCACCTTATTCAGTGGAACGACGGCCCGGGTTTCAGTGGTATATATAATACACTCAATGAGGCGGGATTCAATATGAGCGAGCCTGGCAAGGGAAAGAATATGTTCCTGAGTTTCGGGATTGCCATTGCATTGGGCGCTGAATCTATCGGTCTGATCGATGCAGATATCCGGACTTTTAGACGAATTCAATTAGACCGGCTCTTTTACCCTGTTGTCGTCCTGAACTACGATTTCTCAAAGGCGTACTATTCCCGCATCAAGGATAATAGACTGTATGGGCGGGTAAAACGACTCCTCCTTGATCCACTTCTCCTTGCGCTAAAGAGAAAATTTACTGAAAACAAAGATCAAAAGATGTTGAACCTGATTCAGTTTCTTTTAGGCTTTAACTATCAGCTCTCTGGAGAAGTGGTGTTTCATGTGGACCTTTTGAAAAGGATGCGCTTTGCGACCAACTGGGGCGTCGAGATATTCACCCTGATTGAAGTTTACCGCAAGGCCTCGTCTTCTGCTCAAGTCATGTTTTCTAAAGAACCTTTTGACCACAAGCATCAGGATGCCTCACCGGAAGATCGCACTAAAGGCCTCAACCGGATGGCTATCGATATTGTTACAACGCTGATGAACGCCCTTATCATCGAAGAGGGCCTTGAGATCTCTGATACGTTTTTTAGAGACCTGACCGTTATCTACCAGGCCGTAGCTGAGGAGCAGGTAAAGAAATACTCGGATGAGTCAGGTTTCAGCAATCTCGACTATGATAGGGACTGGGAGGAATACTTAGTCAAAGAGGTCTTCAGGGATTCCATCCTCCAGGCCGGTGAAATGCTTACCTCGCCATACAGGATGACAGAAAAGTTCTTGAGGTTTGTCAACACCCATCCTGAATTCAAACCCTTCATGGAGAACGGGCTTGCTGAAACCATCCTTGAGGTTGAGCGGAACGTAGAACAGAAGTTGTTCGAAACACCCCAGACCGTCTCATGGGAGAGGGTATCCAACAAGTTGCCCCGGATTTTTTATGATTTGATTGAAGTAGTTGAAATGGAAAAAAGACGTTTTTCCTAAACCTTGAACAGCAGTATCTGATGATGAGTCCCCCATTTTTTCTTGTTTTTACCGATTTAGACGGTACTCTGCTGGATCATAATACCTATGGATGGAAAGAGGCCATCCCTGCACTCGAACTATGCAGAACAAGAGGTGTGCCCGTAATCCTTGTCTCCAGCAAGACCAGGACCGAAATGGCTCTCCTTCGCCGCAGGTTGTCGATTTCCGCACCCTTTATTTCTGAGAACGGGGGCGGAGTATTCTTCCTCAAAGAGACCTTTAACGACCCTCCCTCCGGATCATCTCCTGCTGACATGCCGGGCTTTTCTCCGGAGAATTCTACAGGGTTTTCGGCCTGGAGAGAAAAAGGCCTATGGATATTGTCTCTTGGAGTTTCTTACCCTCTTTTGATAAAAGCGTTTCAAGAAATCCGTAATGAATTAAGGTGGAAAATGAAAGGCTTTTCAGATATGGGGGTTGAAGAGATATCGCGCCTGACAGGTCTCGATAAAGATGGGGTGCAGTTGGCCACAATGCGAGAATATGACGAACCATTCATTATCGAAGGCGAGGGACCCACGGACCTTGCCCCTCTTAAGCGTGCCGCAGAGCAAAGGGGCCTCTTGATCACATCAGGAGGACGGTTTTATCATCTCCAAGGAAAAAATGACAAGGGAAAGGGAATGGAGCTGATTACTGAATGCTATCAAGAGTATCATAAAGAGGTCTTAACGATCGCACTTGGAGATAGCCCAAACGATTTTGGCATGCTTGAGCGAGCGGATTTTCCCGTGTTGATCCGTTCACGACGCAGTTTTCCGGATCTGAAAAAAAGAATACCGAGGCTGAGAATCACTGATGATATCGGTCCAAAAGGCTGGAATTCAGCCGTAATGAATATTTTGAGCAGGAATTAGGAGAATATCAATGCCCGAGAGTTTTGAAAACGAGGTTAACCCGGAAAAGATTAAAAAGGCTGAGGTGGTGGTATGCATACCCTCTTATAAGGAGGCCGACTCTATCAGCTACCCGGTTATACAGGCCGATAAGGGATTAGATAAATATTTCCAGGAGAACGACTCCGTTATTATTAATTGTGATAATAACTCTCCTGATGACACAAAGCAGGTCTTTCTTGATACTCCGACTAAGGCGCCAAAGATCTATCTTTCTACCGATCCCGGTGTAAAAGGAAAAGGGAACAATTTCAGGAACCTCTTCCAAAAGGTGGTTGATCTGGAGGCAAAGGCGGTGGTAGTGGTTGATGCGGACCTGAAGAGCATCACACCCGAATGGATTAAGCACTTAGGCGAGCCTCTGTTTGAGGGATTTTCCTATGTGGCGCCACTTTATGTAAGGCACAAATATGACGGGACCATTACGAACGGAATCGCCTATCCCATGACAAGGGCCTTGTACGGAAGAAGGGTCCGACAGCCGATTGGCGGAGACTTCGGCTTCAGCGGTAACTTGGCCGATGTATATCTGAAGAGCAAGACATGGAGCGAGGCGGTGGCCAATTTCGGGATTGATATCTGGATGACCACCCTCGCTATCAACCAGAAGGTCCAGATATGCCAGGCGTTTATGGGACGGCCCAAGATTCATCGCACCAAGGATCCGGGGGGCGATTTGGGGCCCATGTTCAGACAGGTAGTCGGCACCATCTTTGCACTGATGAAAGAGTTTGAATCGTTCTGGACCAAGGTCAAATACAGTCGTCCCACGGCCATATACGGGTTTGGCCTTGGTGAAGTGGAAATGCCTCCCAAGGTTGATGTGGACACAGACAATTTACTTCAGCAGTTTCACACCGGATTTGATAAATTCAGCCATATATGGAAAGAGATCCTCACTGCAGATGTTTACAGGAAACTCCATGAGATCAAAGGATTGAAGGAGATGGAATTCAATTTTCCCACCGATCTCTGGGCCCGGCTCCTGTTTGATACCGCTGTTTCATACGGAGACGTAAGCGTTGAACCGGACGAGATCATGGATTCCCTGATTCCCCTCTATTTCGGAAGGACCCTCTCTTTTGTGAAAAGGACAAAAAAAATGTCCATCAAACAGGCCGAAGACGCCATCGAAAATGATTGCGAGACCTTTGAAATGACAAAGCCGTATCTCCTTCAGCGCTGGAAGAAAAGATCGTAGGACCAAATAATGGGACTTATCTTCGACGAAAACAGCGCCGGGTTCTATGAATCATGGCGCCGCTCATCGCAGAGCAGGGCCATAGAGAGGTCGATTGAGCAGTTAGTCCTCTCTCTTATCGATCCCGAGCCGGGAGAAAGAGTCCTTGATATCGGCTGCGGCACCGGAAATCACCTTCTCATGTTCAACAAGTTGGGCCTGAACGTCAGCGGGGTAGACGCTTCACCACACATGGTACAAGAGGCAAAGTCCCGGTTAGGACACCGCTCCACTATCAAGGAGGGAATGGCAGAAGACCTTCCCTTTGAAGATAATGAATTTGATTTGGCCGTCCTTGTCAATACTTTAGAATTTTTGGACAAGCCCCTGTTAGCCTTGCGAGAGGCAGGACGAGTAGCCAACAGAAAGGTGTTCATAGGCGTCTTAAACAGTCTTTCCTGGAACGGCATTTTGAAAAGGATCCAGGGCTATTTCGGCGATCCCCTTTTTGGTCAGACTACGTTCTACAACCTCTGGCAGATCAAATCCCTCCTGCAATTGGCCTATGGCAATGTACCCATTTCCTGGCAATGCATAAAGATAGTCCCTTCATTTGTTGAAGAATCCATCCCTTTGGGAAAGGAATTCTTAGGCCGTAAGCACTCTCCCTTTGGTTTTTTCTTAGGTCTTGCGGCTACTATGGTCTACCGGGTCAAAACGAATAACCTCCCCCTTAAAGTAAAACTCAAGACGGCAAGCCAGTCACTAATCGCAGCAAGGACATTGAAAGAACTGAACCGGACTAAGGAATGATGGCCATGTGAAAAGTCCTTTTTACATGGATTCAGGAATTTAGGAATTTAGGAATTACGAATTATTATAAGAAGTTATCCTTAAGGATAGCAACTTCTCAATAAGTCCTGATAATGGCTCCTGGATTCCCGCTTTCGCGGGAATGACGTTATAGATTCGCGGGAATGACGTGCATTCAGTCCATTTAGTCATTCCCGCGAAAGCGGGAATCCAGTCAATAGTCGCAAAATGTGATTTATCCGAACTTATTGAGATCTTATTAAGGATATTACTCCAAATCGTGAACGCTTTGACTTTTTACCATACCATCAAGGAATGAGTACAGAGAGATGAAAGAAGCCTATCTATATCAAAAGTTAGATGATGAAAAGGTGCGTTGCAACCTGTGCAATCACCGGTGTCTGATAAAGGAGGGAGGCAGAGGGATCTGTGGTGTCAGGGAAAATCGTGCAGGGACCCTAATCAGTCTTGTTTATGGTAAGATAATTGCCGGCCATTGCGACCCCATAGAAAAAAAACCCCTGTTTCACTTCCTTCCAGGGACCAGCTCCTACTCCATCGCCACCGTGGGGTGCAATTTCAAATGCCTCTTCTGCCAAAACGCGGACATCTCACAGATGCCTCATGACCAAAACAGGATCATGGGGGAGGATATGACCCCTGAAAGGATCGTTAAGCTTGCCTTGGATAGTCGAGCGGCATCCATATCCTATACCTACACCGAACCGACTATCTATTTTGAGACAGCGCTTGAAACTGCACGGGTCGCAGTTTCTGAAGGGATAAAAAACGTGTTTGTGTCCAATGGTTACATGACCAGGGAGTGTCTTCAGGAGATATACCCTGACCTGCATGCTGCCAATGTGGATCTAAAGGCATTCAGCGATAGGTTTTACAAGGATCAATGCGGCGCAAAACTGAAGCCTGTCCTTAAAACCATAGAAGCCATGAAAGAGATGGGGATATGGTTAGAAGTAACCACGCTCCTGATTCCCGGGCTCAACGATTCCTTAGAAGAGCTCAGGGACCTCGCCCGGTTCTTAGCAGATATAGACCCGGGCATCCCCTGGCACATCAGCCGGTTTCATCCCACCTACCGTCTGACCGACACACCCTCCACACCAGTTGAAACTATCCGACGGGCCAGGGATCTCGGTTACGAAACCGGATTGCAGTACGTTTACACCGGAAATATTCCTGGGGATGAGGGCGAAAATACCTTCTGTCACAGTTGCAGGGAGCCATTAATAGACCGTATCGGTTTTCATGTCACCGAAAGCAGAATAACGAAAAACCGATGTCCTCAGTGTGGCACTGAAATCCCCGGCGTCTGGAACTCTTGACTTTTTGGGTTTTGCGGTGCTAAGTTTTAAGGTCTGAGGAGGGCTTAAGAGGTTCTTCTTAAACTCCCCCGTTGAATCGATTAATTGGCCTTCTTCTGTTCAGCGGGGGTTTAATCAAATTACCTCCCCTCGAAGAGGTAGCTTGAATGGTGACCCTACAAGGGTCTTTGACAAAGCACTATTCACCGCGGAGACGCAGAGGACGCAGAGTTTAGTTTTTTATTTTGTTTTCCTTTGAGAGGAAGGAAAACAAATAACAACATGCTTGTGGCGACAAAGAATGTTATTCACGAGCGTATTCTTATGTGCGCTGCCACTATCTTCACAGCCATTACACTGTAAGATCTTTTCTTTTCTGGCCTCTCACCAGAAAAGAAAACATTTTTTCTCTCTGCGAACTCTGCGTCTCGAGCGAAGCGGGCGGTGAAAAACATTCTCTCACTTACCGCATAGCAAAGCTTGCACCATCCCGCCCTGCGAGAAGGTTTAAAGGGCTAATCAACGGTTACAACGGATTTCAGCTGTGTTCCGTAACAGGAGACCCGGTATGAAGAAAGAAGATGAGCTATCCCTCAAGGTCACAAAAGAGATTGTAGTCAAATTTATTGAGGTAGGAAGGCTAACCGTCAATTCCTTTGAGGAAGTATGGAACAATATCCACAAGACGGTCAGGAGTTCCTTAAAAGAAGATGACGCAAAAGACTAATACTTTACCTTCACTAAAAACAAACCCTGAGGAGGGGCTTTTAAACCGGCTAACTGCCGGTCCTGCAAATCTATAATCTCTTTGAACCGTTCCGGACTGATTTTACCGAGACCTGCCTCTACCACCGTTCCCACAATGTTTCGCACCATATGCCTGAGAAAGCCGTCCGCCTCAATAACAATACGCACAACCCCATATTTCGGCCCATTGATTTCCGCCGTCAGGACAGATCTGACAGGGTCGGTGTTTCCGCTTCCTGATGATCTGAAGCAGGAAAAATCGTGTGTACCCTTCAGGAGAGAGAAACAGGCCGCCATTTCCTTTGTGTCCAAGACCGGCCGGATATGCCACAAGAAATCCCGCTGAAAAATGTCGGGCTTCTCGCTGTTTAATATCCTGTATTCATAGGTCTTATTCTTTGCGCTATACCTGGAGTGAAATTCGCCCGGAACATATTCCGCTTCTTTTACAAAAATATCATCAGGGAGGAGGGAGTTAAGCCCTTTATGGATCGACTTGAGCGGAATGGTTGAGCGGGTTGTAAAATTACAGACCTGGTTTAACGCATGGACCCCCGCATCGGTTCTCCCCGATGCGATGAGATTGACAGGCTCCCCTGTCATAATCTGAAGCCGTTCTTCAACAACTTCCTGGATTGTAATTCCATTTCTTTGCCTCTGCCACCCGTGGTAATGGGTGCCATCATAAGCCAAGATGAATTTGATATTCATATCATCCATGATCTAAAAACAAAGGGGAACCCAGACTGTGGATTCCCCTTTTGTATGTTGTATGACCTGAGCTGAACTTACCGCTTCGAATACTGAAATCTGGCTCGCGCACCGGGCTGGCCATATTTTTTCCGTTCCTTCATTCTCGAGTCTCTCGTCAGGAATCCTGCCTTCTTGAGTGCATCCCGCAACCCCGGATCCAAATTCACTAAGGCCCGGGTTATACCGTGCCTGATAGCCCCAGCCTGTCCGGAAATACCACCGCCTTTTACGTTGACATAAATGTCGAATTTATCTCGAAGTTCGGTGAGGACAAGTGGTTCCATGACAAGCATCCTGTCCGTTTCCTTGTATAAATACTGGCCTGAGGGCTTTTTGTTAATTGTCATCTCGCCACTACCCGGCTTCATCCAGACCCTGGCCACGGCTGCTTTTCTCTTGCCAGTGGCGTAAAATAGTTCCTCTGCCATTTAAATCTCCAATGCCTCTAATTGTTGCGCCTGATGCGGGTGATCTGAACCAACATATATCTTTAATTTCTTTAACTGACGTCGTCCCAGGCTGTTCTTGGGGAGCATGCCTTTGACCGCAAAACGCAAGACATCCTCCGGTTTTTTTTCAAGCAACTTCTTGGCCGAAATCTCTTTCAAACCACCTATGTAGCCACTATGCCGGTAATAAATTTTTTTGTCCCATTTCTTACCTGTGAGGGATACCTTCTCAGCATTGATGACTACAATAAAGTCTCCCGTGTCAGCGTGTGGGGTGAAAATAGGTTTATGCTTCCCCCTCAATCGCATGGCTATCTGGGTTGCGAGTCTTCCTAAGATCTTGTTTTCGGCATCAACAAGGTACCAGTTTTTCTTGACTTCCTTTTCTTTGGCAACAAATGTCTTCATCTCTTTATCCTGTCTTTGAAAAAATAGAAATAATCTTTTTAGGTGAATTTTTCCTGCATGTCAAGCGATTTCTCAAAAAATCTATTGACAAGAGGTAGGTCCCCTGCTAAATTTAGTCTTTCAAATGGCGCCCGTAGCTCAGTTGGATAGAGCGCCGGGCTTCGAACCCGTAGGTCGCAGGTTCGAGTCCTGCCGGGCGCGCCATGCACAGCCGTATACTGAAAAGAACATGGGCCTGTAGCTCAGCTGGGAGAGCAGTTGACTCTTAATCAATTGGTCGGAGGTTCGAACCCTCTCAGGCCTACCAGTAAAATCAATGGGTTATGGATTAATGTCCATAACCCTTTTTTATTAAATCCCGCTGTCTCCCCATCCTCTCCCCACTTCTGGAGAAAAACCATGGGTTTGAGTAGCTAAAACATCAGAACAAGGCCCTCAATTCGAAGCCTTCTTCTCCCAAAACTTACACCCCTCATCCGGATCTTTCTGGGGCCATAGCTTCTTTTCCTCCCCTTTACCATGTTTCGGGAACCATGTACAGGTGAAATCCTGAATAAAGGTTCCGTCTGTCCAGTTCCCCAGATATTTGCATGACATCACGCTTTATCGGTCGCCATCTTCTTCAGCATATTCCATTTTTATATATGGAGCCTGTGGAGTCCAAATTCCCAAATATTCTGTTGTCATTGGCTATTCTATTGTTTGGAGTTTTAATAGATAATAATATATCTTGCCAATATGTTAACAAAAAACCATCCAGGATCTTCTCAAGAAATATGAAGAGAAGGCCGAGGAATAAGGCCCCCAGCTTTAGTGGTACCATAGAAAAATCATAAGGGATAAGAAGTTGGTGGAAAACCAACTTTAGAGCTTGACTTTTACAACTTATGCCTGATAATAGACCAAATAAATTGTCCCCTGAAGAGGCTACGCCTAAAATACGCGAGATCGCAAGGCTCGGGTATATTACACCAACGTTCCATTTTGAAAAACGCATGGAAGAAAGGAACTATGATACGCAGGATTTAGAGTTGATCCTTTCGACGGGTAAAGTGAGAAAACCTCCTGAATGGGACAGTGATTACGATGAATGGAAATATGCCGTGGAAGGAAATGCTGTTGAAGGCGACAAAGCCACTGTGATTGTCACAATCGTAAACCCTGACGAAATCAAGTGTATAACCATTAAGCCCAAATAGGGGATACCTCTTTATGAACATTAAATGCGATCAATGTGGTAAAGCCGCTCATAAGAAGGTCGGCAATTACAGGTATAACGAATCAGGACTGGATAACGTTTATTTGGAAAACATACCTGTTTACGAATGTTCTTGTGGGACCTCGTTCCCTTCAATTTTTAGGTTGCATAGGCTTAATGAGTTGATAGCGTTAACTCTTGTTGAAAAACCTGCCCTACTTAGCGGAAATGAGATTAAGTTCTTGAGGAAAAACCTATGCTTGGCCTCAAAAGTTTTTGCCAACAAATTGGGCGTTGGGAAAACGACCCTTTCAAAATGGGAGAATGAGGTTCAAAATCATTCAGAAGGAAACGATAGGCTCATTAGGGCTATTTATATTATTGAAAAGGGAATAAAACGACAAGACCAATTAAAGATACAAAAACACCTCGAAAACATTTTGCTCAAAAACTCGAATACCGACTACGTGATAATTGCAGAAAAAGTTCAAGATGATTATGCTATTAGATACAGACCTGTTGTAGATAGCCGGTCGGAACAGTTTCCTTTAGATGTATCTACCACTTGGAAATACGGGAGTACTACAACCAGCGATACTATTTTGGGCTTTGGCGTATTCGCGGAAACCGGGAAAACGTATATACAGCAAAAGCCTCTTGTTGTTGGTACCGACGCTTCTTTAATCTCGGAAGGAACTGAACTACATGCCACGCAAACAGCCGAAATTTGAATACTCGATTATCTGCGATGATATTAGGCAAGAAATTGGGAATAAGCTGACCTTCGTTGGGACTTATCAAGACCAGATAATAGTATCGCAACTCCCTTACTCATTCCCCAAACTATGTTTTTTTGTTCAATATAGGGATATCAGGGCTGGGGACCAATTCTCATTAAAACTCAATGGTCCTTCAAATAAGATGATTGACAAAGCAATAAACATTACCGTACCAGTTGGTCAAAAAGTTGGAAAAATGAGGCTTTTTGGGGTATTCAGCCCTTTAAAGGTTGAAAAAGAGGGGCCTTACACTTTAACCATAACAGTTAACGATAACGAAAAAAAGAAGCAACAAATTGTATTCACCGTAAAAGAGGTTGCCAAACAAAAATAGCACTCCGCTCCCAACCGCCAATAGCAAGAAAACTTCACCTCCGGTTCACCCCTGCACAACCACCCAGGGTGTCTCACGGTTACATTTCAGCTAATGCCACACTCATCCTCTCTTAAAGAGGGCGGTTAACAAACACCAAGTCCCCATTTACCGTTGGATCCTATTCTCAATGCTTTAGCCCTGTGCGCTCAGAGTGTCATCTCCGGCATATTTAAGTGGCTTCCCTACAACAGGGGTTTCCTGGCCGGTGATAGACGAAGGAGATGCGCTCCTTTCCCAAAGCACAGATCTTTGCCAGGGTGACCCATGTCGGAAGGCATAGGCGGGCTCCCGGATGATATCTCCTTTTTAGGACTTCTCGCCGGGAAAGTTTGGAAAGGGAAAGTTCACTGAACTTGGTAACATTTGAGCAGGTATTTCTATCCATATTTTATGGTGTCATTTCCCTTCCCTAAATTCCTTCACTAACTCTATGAATTCTTCGTCTGTGACATCTTTATCTGGCACCGATGGATCATCACGTAAAATCATCTTACCGATTTCCGAACCAAGTTCCACAGTATGGTTATATGTCACAAAGGCACAATTTGGCAAAATAAACTCTCTCACTACCGGCTCCTTCTCACGATTTTTTCTAACGAAGGGAACACCAGGGGTCCAGAAGAAGTTAAGGTCATTCACCCCAAAAAGATCATTTGTGATCTTCAAGATCAGA
>Ga0222665_1000882_pt1 | contig 15623 bp, 21 predicted proteins | sample AntAcemetagen653_FD_179853 | JGI IMG/M metagenome (GOLD analysis project Ga0222665, IMG submission 179853) | Saline water microbial communities from Ace Lake, Antarctica - #653 | ecosystem: Environmental > Aquatic > Non-marine Saline and Alkaline > Saline | place: Antarctica: Ace Lake...
ATTTTTTTAAAATCGGTTTGAAAAATCCAAGCATTACAATCTGTTTATATTTTCTGAAATCAACGACATCAAAAATATCGGCTGAATTTTGAAAATCATTTGAATAATTCAGAAGCGAATTCAAATATGCGTTTAAAACAATACGGTGTGAAAAGTTTTTTAAATCATATTTTAAATAGATTTTTTTATCGGTATTAACTTTGTGTCCCAGATTTGCACAAACACCTATATTTCCGTTTTTTAAAAGTACGGCAGAATATTTTAATCCGCTGCTGATTGTCTCAATTTTTTCAATATCAAATTTATATTTTGATATTAAAAATTCAAGAGGGTCGGTATTTTTTTTATAATTGTTCATCAATTTCACCATTTGGAAGCATGTTGTCAGGATGATAGATTCCATTTTCTTCTTTTAAAAAACGAACGCAATCCTCCCAATTTCCCTTGCAATAATTTTCAATCCATTTTTTATCCAATTTGCCTTGTTCAAAAAAGAATTTCATGGGGCAAACCTGATACCATTTACATTCTTGTGATAATATTTTCAACTTCTTGTAATCATTTACCATCTTACTTTTAAATGATTCGTTATAAATAAGAGAAGCAGGATGTGATAAGGGAAATATTTTTATATTGTCAGATAGAAAGAGTTTGCCGAAAGCTTCGGATTTAGATTCAGGCATATTGATTTCATATTTTTTCGTAATATATTGCGTGGCATAGTAACCCAAAGGAACTATTACCTTAGGGTTTATCAATTCTATCTCTTTATCTAAATATTGACTGCAAGCTTGAATTTCATGTTGTTTTGGTTTTCTGTTTTTTGGGAGCATACATTTAATTAAATTAGTCATGTAAATTTCTCGTCTGGAGATATCTGCATTTTTAAATAATTCATCAAGCACTTTCCCTGAAGGCCCAATAAACATTTTTTCCTCCTTGTCTTCATTTTCTCCGGGAGCTTGAGCAATCAACATAAGTCTGGCATTAAGATTTCCCTCACCTGTAAGAACATTTATTCGTGTTTTATATAGTCCACATTTTTCACATTCTTGTATCTCTTTATTTAAACTACTAATTTTCATTTTTTTACCTGGTCTCATAAATAGAAAATCACAAATCTAAAATTCAAAATACTTTTCCATTCTATCAAATGCTTTATTTATCATTTCTTCAGGAACACAAAAGGACAGCCGAATATGATTTTCGCCTGTTGGTCCAAATGCAATGCCTGGAGTTGTAGAAACTTTAACTTTAGCTAACAAATCTTTACTAAATGCAAATGAATCTTTTCCGCTTTCGGTAAGTATTTTTGGAAACATTAAATATGAGCCATCAGGTTTAACATATTGAAAAACCGAATTTAATTTATCTAATCTTTCACACATAAGATTTCTTGCTTTCAAATAATGTTGTTTGAATTCAGCAACACAATCCTGGCTTCCTTTTAATGCGGCTATCGCGGCATATTGCGAAGCTACCGTAGCACAAATAGCAATAACCTGAGCAAGAATTTCCTCATCAGCATGAAGATAACCGATTCGCCATCCTGTCATTGCGTAAGTTTTCGTAAAAGTATAATTTGTTATTACATTTTTTCTTAATTCAGGAATTGAAGCTATGCTAAAATGTTTATTATCATCAAAAACAAAATATTCATAAGCTTCATCTGTAATAATGGTGAGATTATTTTCAAGAGCTATTTTTGCCAATTCCCGAAGATATTCTTCAGAAAAAACCGTACCGGTTGGATTACTGGGACTGCAAAACATTATTGCTCTTGTTTTTGAGGTAATAGCTTTTTTAATAGCTTCAATGTCTAAAGCAAAATTATTCTCCTCAATTAATGGTACTAAAACAGGAATTCCTGAAGCAAGTCTGACCTGAGTAATATGAGTTGAATATGTTGGTGTAGGAAGAATTACTTCATCACCAGGGTCAATGGTTGCCATAACAGATGCAGCCAGTCCTTCAATTGCTCCAACAGTTACAATTATTTGTGAAATATTTGCCTCAATATTATTATCCCTTTTAAGCTTCTTTACGATTTCTTCTCTTAATTCGGGCAAGCCTTCGCTTTGAGAATAACCACCGGTCAAGCCTTTATTGATAGCTTCAATAACTGCATCATTAATGTGTTTGGGGGTTCCGGTTGTAGGTTTTGCCCACGACAAAAATGCAACATCATCATATTGTTTTGATAATCTTGTCATTTCGTGAATCGCTGATTTTTTTAATTGATTTACTCTGTTAGAAATATTCATATTATTATCCTCCTGTATAATATTATTTTTTAAATTTTTTCAACTTATTATAATCCTTTTTTAGCTTTAATTACTACAAAACTACCTTGTCCATATCCTGTTAAAGTATCTTGTACTTTATTTATTTCATCTAATTTCCCGAAAATAGTTTGATACGTGTTTTCAATCTCAAATCCTGTATCTTTCAAAATTCCAAATAATTCTTTTGTTCCATAAAATGTTGCATCTTTATAAAAAACATTTTCGTCTTTATGCTCTAAATAAAATTTTCCAACCGGGCTGTTTTTATCCACAAAACCATTAATAAAATAGCCATCATCTTTTAAAACACGATGAACCTCTTTAAATGATTTATAAATGTCATTAACAAAACAGATTGTTGTAACCATTAAAGCAAAGTCTTTGCTTTTATTGGGGTAAGGCAAATTTTCTGCAACAGCATCAACAGCGTTAATCTTTCTTGTTTTTGCCTTTTCCCGCATTGCTTTTGATGGCTCAATACCTGTAGTAATACCCAGGGATTGGGCAAAAATACCACTTCCTATACCAATTTCAATTCCTTTTCTTTCAGAAGGAATTGTTTTTTTTATGGCATTTAATTCCGATTGGAAAACAAAATGATTATCCACAAACCATTTTTCGTATTCCTCAAGGTTGTTATCAAAAGCTTCTGTTTTAGGCATTGTTAGATATTTTTAATAATGGATAATAAAGTATCATTTTCTTCAGGAAGGCCTATGGAAATTCTATAAAAACCATGTAGCCATTGTTCGGATAAATTTTTTATAAGTATTCCGGAATCCATTAACTTTTTGGCAAAGCCGGGAACCTTACTTTTTATCAGAATAAAATTTGCACTAGCAGGGAATACTTTAATCCCTGTTTTTTTTAGTTCTTCTTCTATTCGGTTTTTTTCACTTATTATCTTATTGATGTTTAGAGTTAAATATTCAGGATTTTTTAATGCTTCAATTGCCGCAAACAGGGTTGGCCTGGGTAAAAATGCCGGGAAATCGGAAAATTGATCTCTAAAACAATCGCCTGCCAAAAGATACCCTAATCGCAGCCCGGCTAAAGAAAATGCTTTATCCATCGTTCTTGTTATTGCCAGGTTTGGATACTTTTTAATCAGTCCTGCAAAAGTTTGCCCCGAAAATTCATAATATGCCTCATCTACCAAAAGCAATACATTTGGGTTTTTAAGGATATTTTCAACCAATTTATTATCCAAAAGGATTGTTCCTGTTGGATTATTAGGGTTGTCAATTATTAAGAGTGTTGGCTCATCCAGTTCATTTAAAATAAGTTCAGGATCTATTTTGAAACATGGAGGGGAAAGTTGAATTTTTGTTAGCTTACGCGTTAGTTTCATTGCATACTGTGAAACCGGGAAAAATGATGGATTCACCATAATAATTTTTCTGTCTTTTGAGAAAATATTGATTACCTCCCGTAAAAGAAAATCGGAACCCGGGCTTAAAATTATCCGGTCTAAAGAAATATCGCAGTATTTACCAATGAGCTTTTTTAATTCATTCAAATATTTTAATTCTGAATACCGGTTTACATTTTCAATCCCCTTAACCGCTGCTTTTATGATGCTTTCAGCAGGCAAATACGGATTTTCGTTCATGTGCAGATTGATTTTCATTTTACTTCAATAATTGTTTCTGTTTTATGCCCGGTGATTACTTTAATATGTCCTTTTAAATTGTTATCTGTTTCAGCATCTCCGGTATCAACCCTAAGGCATTCCAATCTGCTTATTTTATCTTCGGTTGCAACAACAATTATGTTTTCTTTTCCTATAAATTTCAAAACTTCAGGCGTAAATTGTTTGCTTGCCCTTCCGAATATAAATCCGTTTCCACCGATTGGGGTAACTATAATTGTTGATTTATTATACTTCTTTAAAAGCGCTAATAATCCTTTCTCATTCAAGTCTTTTCCAACCAACTTTCCATTGAAAATAGCATCTATACCCAATAAGGTTTTTCCTACTCCCATTTTATCAGCAATTGTTTTTAAAGTGGTACCGGGTCCCAAAATATAAAGTGTTTCCTTTTCCAGATTTTCCATAAGGTAATCTGCAATTTCTTCTTTTATTTGTTCTTCGGACTTGCTTACATTTGAGGGTTCCTTTTTCGCCTGGAGAAGTGTTATATTTTTTGGGACTTTCAGGTATCCATATAATTTTGCTGCTAATTTGTTTTCTCTAAAAGCTTCTTCGTCAATATCAAGAACCTCTTTTTCGATAAATTGATTTCCTGTAGTATTAATTATTTCAGCAGCTGCAGAAGGTGAAAGCGCAAAAACAGGACTAAACATTTTAACTCCCGAAGGAATCCCCACAACCGGAATTGTTAATCCCAGAACATCGTACACATCTCTTGCAGTGCCGTCGCCACCGACAAAAATTAAAAAGTCAATATCGTTTTCAACCATCTCACGAATAATTCTTTTAGTATCATCCGCATTTGTTTCTTCATCTATTGTAGATACTATTTCATATTTAAAATCAAATTTTTCAATGTAGTCTTTACCCATTTTCCCGGGAGCAACCATAAAATAGACATCTTTCCTTTTAATCAAAGAAAGTGTTTCTTCAATTCTTTGAGGTGTTGTTGGTTTTGCACCTAATTCTATGGCTTTTTTATATATTTCACCATCAGTACCTTTTAAACCAACACTACCACCCATTCCTGCTATGGGATTTACTATTAAACCTATTTTCTTCATTTTACTTACTTAAAAAGTGAAATTATTTATGTTTATTTTGATAAAACACTCCTCTTTCCTGACGAATCGTTTCAATTATATCTTCAGCTTCTAAAACATCAAGATATTTATTGATTTCATTAATATGCAAACCGAGTATTTTTACAAGGTCATCAACCGTGCAGGGCCTTCTTGAAATTGTTTCTAAAATTGCAGTTTCTGCATCCTTTCGGTACGATTGAATATTTTTCCTTTCGGGGGCAGCAGCAATGATTTCGACATTATCAAGTTTCCAATAGTCAACAATTTTTTCCAAATCTTCGCGGCTGGCAGCATGAATATCTGCCACTGTTCCGGGACGATCAAGGGTATTTAACTGGATATGGTCGGGCTTTATATCTCTAAACGCATTTTTCAAAGCTTTTAAGTCATCAATATTATCATTGTATCCGGGAATAAGAAATACCTCAAGCCATATCTGGCCGGAAAACTCGTTCCTGAAATCGATCAATCCCTGGATATATTTCTCAACTGTGAGTTGTGGTGAGGGGCGGTTTATTTTCCGGAATGTAATTTCTGTTGCTGCGTCAAGTGAGGGAAGCACAACATTTGCATCCATTAATTCATCACGAACTTTTTTATCAGAAAGCAGCGTCCCATTGGTTAAAACAGCAACCGGAATATCTGACTTTTTTTGTTTTATAAATTGTAAAACATCACCTATTCGTGAGTTGAGAGTTGGTTCTCCTGAACCTGAAAAAGTGATATAATCAGGATTGGGATTGTTTTCAAAATAATGTTCTAACTCACTTGTAACTTTATCATAGAGAATATACTCTTTTCTTTCAGTTGTTAATTTTGTGGTGTGGCCCACTTCACAATATACGCAGTTGAGTGAGCAGACTTTTTTAGGAACCAGATCTACTCCGAGAGATATTCCAAGCCGTCGTGATGGCACCGGTCCGAAAAGATATTTATACATTTTTTTTTATTAATTATTAATCTATTTTATGCCTGTTTTTAATGTTTTCATGCTTCTAATTAAGTAATATAATAATCTGGTTTCAAAATTGTTTTATTAATTTGCTTACACCACCATTAATGAAATTTCCTTGCAAACCCGAATATTTGTTGGCTATGAACTTAAATTATTTTAGGTATTTAATCCTTTGATTTTACATTGAACATATTTTCAATTTTTTTTACAATCTGAAACATCTTGATAGATATATCAGCTTCCTTGTTTTCAATTACGATAGGTTTTCCTTCATCTGCCATTTTTCGCGCATTAAGGTTAATAGGGATAGCTCCAAGAAAAGGTATATCCATTTCTTTAGCCTGTATTTTACCACCACCAATACCAAACAATTCAATCTTATGACCGCACTTGGGGCAAATTAACCCGGACATATTTTCGATAAGCGCAATTTTAGAAATATTCAAGTCTTTTGCCATATTTATAGCCCTGGCAGAATCAATTAACGATACTTCCTGAGGAGTAGTAACAATGATTGCCATATCAGGCTTCATACTTTGAGCTATGGTAAGACTTTCGTCTCCGGTACCCGGAGGTAAATCAGCCACAAGGAAATCTAAATCACCCCAGTTAACATTACCTAAAAATTCATTTATCATTTTAGAACGCATTGGCCCACGCCAAACTACTGCTTTGTCCGGGGGTAATAAATTTGCCATAGAAATAACTTTAACACCATGGCTTTCTTGTGGAATAATTTTATTATCCTGCGTATGTACTTCTCCTTTAATACCTGTCATTTTAGGAACGTTAGGTCCTGTAATGTCAGCATCAAGAATTCCTGTTTTGTAACCATGAATTTGTAATCCATAGGCAAGATTCACACTCACCGTTGTTTTGCCTACACCTCCTTTTCCGCTAAAGACCACAATACGGTGTTTAATGTTGTGAATGTTTTCGGTGATTTTTTTGTTCTCAATTTCAATTCGTTTTTTTTGCTCTTCTGTAATCATAATAGATTCCTCCATTTATTTATACCGATACTGAACCGGCTTGTATAAAGACTATCCAATTTCTTTCGAATATTAACTGCATTACGGATGCTCATATTCATTTATTTATTAATATATGATTTTATAATACCTGATTTTATTGTGAATAATTTAAAGTCAGATGATTTATTATTCCATTCATCCTTGATCCAATGTATGTGTTTGTTTAACATGCCTACTACTTCATCTGGTTTTTCGGAATAGATAATCACAGGAATAAAATATTCGTTAACTATTTTAATATTCCTGCCAAATTGCATAGAGACTAACACATTAATACCTTTTCCTCTTAGAAATTCAACAATAGTATTTCCTTTCTTTTTTGAACCATGCTCTTGTTCTTCATCAAATGTTTTAAGATGATTAATTACTTCACCCATCAACACAATCTCATTGTCAACTTGCTCATAAATAAGATATTTGTCAGCATCTCCAAAATGATTTTTGTTTAGTTTATTGTCTTTATTTACTGCAAATGCAAATTTTAAATTCATAGTTTAAACCTTTTTATATTAATTTCTTTTATCTTTGTTAAATAACCAATTTAAAAATTTAATAAATAACCAATTATTCCTGCAAACAAGGCAAAAATAATATTGACAAATTTCACCGCAACAAATCCACGTTTAGACTCTGCAAGCAAGGGTAACATTCCATGTCCATCCTGAGCTATTGAACTTGCGAGAAGAATGCTGAATGGAATAGTTCCTTGTGCAAATAGTGTAACAAATATTAAATGCGGACCCGATTCAGGAATGATTCCCACCAAAACTGCAATTAGAAGAATAATTAGCATATTTTCTGTCATCCATGATTCGATATCAATGAAATTTGTTAAAAAATGGAGTGCTAATAGAGTTCCAAAAGTCCACAAAAAAATTCGCAGGAGATGTATTTTTACAATATGCTCCCAAAGATGTTCTTTGAGAAAATGTTCAGGCACACTAATAACAACAAATAATGAAAAACTAACAACAATCAATAATGTAATTTTCACCCATGTTTCAGCATTAACTGCAAGAGTTCCTGTTAAGAAAGCAATTAAAAGAGAAAGTACAATTACTGTTAATATTACACGAAATATTGATGGTTTAAGCAGAAACTGCAAAAATTTATCTTTCTGAAAACAATTGCATTGTTCTTCGACATGAAGCGGAAATTCTTTTTCTGCAAATTTATTTATCAATTTTTTAGATAAAGGAATTTTATCAGTAATGTAACCGGCAAAAATACCAATCCCAAAAAGTATTACAGTTAATAAGCTTGCTTTTTGAGGAAACATAGCAAACATAACAAAAGCTGCATCACCACTGGTGGCTATCATTGCAGTTACAATTGCACCAAATGAAATTAATCTGTGAGAAAACAAAGCGACAGCCGTAAATGCACCGAGGCATCCTGGAATAGCACCTAAAAATGCTGCTAATAAATACTGTTTCCATACATTGCCTGTGATATTTTTTTTCCAAATACCATTAGTTTGAACATTGATATATTCAATAACCAACATCATTACGAAAACGAAACCGGTTATCATTAATGATTGTTTTAAAACATAAAAAATATCATTTATCATAATTTTTGTGCTTTAAGTAATCTTACATAATTTTTAAAATAGCAAGTTTCACTAAATTCATTAAAACCATATTCTTTTAGTATGGATTTCCAATCTTTTTCAATAAAATCGAAAGCATATTTACATTCAATTTTTTTAAAGATAAAACGATGATGAAATGGCATTTTATTCATGTCGAATTCAGAAAAATCGAGTATATTAAAAGTGCCTCCCGGTTTTAAATTAGTGTAAGCATTTTTAATAATAATTTTTCTTATTTCATGAGGGAAGCCATGAATAACAAAGCTGATAAAAACTTTATCGAATTTTTGATCAAGTTCAAAAGGCTGATCAATTCTTTTATTTATGAATTTTATATTTGAAAATTGTTTACAATTAAAATTAAATTGTTTTTCCATATCCTTGGAAATATCCAGCCCTGTTAGTAATGAATCATCAGACAAATATTTGTTCATCAACAAAATATTCCGCCCTGTTCCACATCCCATGTCAAGTATTTTCTCATTGGGTTTAATGCCTAAGTCTTTGATAGCTTTATTAATAAACCCTTTATATTTACCAAAGGAAGCAATATTCATTAATTTATCGTAGTTGCTTGCTATGAATTTTGATAATTCAATTCCTGAATCAGGATATAGTTTATTCATTTTATTAAAATTTATAAATCTTTAAAAACTCTTGCGAGTGAATATCCGGGAGCATCAACCTTTAAGTCTAAAAAATAGCCAAAAGGAGTTTGCATTACTTCAAATCCTGAATTTGTGAGTCTTTCGTCAATATTGTCGAATAGTGCTTTTGTAAATTCAGGCTCGGCTTTGCTTTCCGACAAATGAGCAAAAGAATGTAGAATAATTTTTTTGGTATTATTTTTACCCGCAATCCATTTAAGGTTTTTTAATAATTTCTTTTTAACAGCAGTTTCATTTTCTTCATCCTCTTTTTCGGCCTGAATAAATGCAGCCTGAATATTTTCAAATTCCTTTTCTTCTGAAAAATCCGGCATCGATTCAATGGTCTTTATTGTAGGGTTAAACGAAAATTTGTTCATATAAATCATTAAAAGTTTCATTTGTTAATTTGTTTAAGATTCGAGTAATTCTTCTACTCGTTTTTCATTGTTTTTAATAAATTATGACAGAATACTTTCATTATATTTTAAAACTTTATCATTATTTCTCCTTAATCTCAAAAATATTTCCACTTTTATCTTTAATAAAAATCAGATCCGAGAATTCTCTCTCAATTATAATGCATTCATAATTTCGGGCTTTTGCTTTTCCGACAAGAGTTTTTCTGTCGTTTACCGAAATACAATTATGATTAAATCCTGATGTTAGTTTTTCGTGGCTTATAAATAATTCAATAAACAAATCATTTTTTTGCATAAAAAAAGCAGGAGTATCTTCAGGAATATTAAATATTTTATAAGATAATTCTTTGTTTAGAACGAAGTTCTTTACCTCAATCATACCAAGTAAATCCTGATAAAAGTTTTTTACTTCAGAATTATCAGGAATTGTTAATCCAATGTGTTGTAGTTTCATATTCATAAAATTAAAAAATGGGATAAAAATTATCCCATTTTTTATTATCATTATTTTACATGATTAAACATTATTTTTCCGGCTGCGTCTTCAGCAGCTTTAATTAAGGGGTATCCGGCCGGAGAGGCTGTAAGCAACGGATGTGTTCCAATTTGTGCTGTCATTAGAGAATTAATTGTCATTCGGTTTTGAATCATAATTCCGATTGTATTAGTTAATTCACCTATTGATAATCCTCCTGATACTTCGCCACCTAAAATCACACCCGATTCTTTACCTACGATTAATTTCACAGATTGAGTGTGTGTGTCTTTTAGTGTCCCCGGATGTCGGTCAATTCCTTCAAAGAAACCTGTAACAATATCAAATTCCTCTTGATTTGCAATACTTTCAGTTAATCCGGCTACTCCAAATCCATTATTTCCAATTGCAGTGGCAAAAATTGAAATAGTACCGCTAAAAGTTTTAATTGCAGATAATTTGTGAAGGTTCATACCTGCAATTCGAGCTTCGGCACAAGCTGTTGAGGCCAGCATAACCGGACTGGTTTTTCTGGTAACAAAATCACGTTTTTCGGCACAATCGCCGACAGCAAAAATACTTGGGTCTTCAGTTCGCATATATTCATCCACTTTGATAAATCCCATTTTATTAACTTCTAAACCTGATTTCTCAGCAAGTTCGGAATTAGGTTTATAACCCATTGATAAAATGACGGCATCGGCATAAATTTTTTCACCTGTTTCGAGAATAATACCTTCGGCTTTTTCATTTCCAAAAATTTCATTAACACCGATTCCCTTCATTATTTTGACGCCTCTTTCCTCAAGAATTTTTTCAGCCTTTATTGAAATATATTCATCAAAAGCAAGCCCGAGAATATGAGGGAGTTTCTCGATTAGAACAACTTCTTTACCGGCTTTAATTAACTCATCGGAAATTTCTACTCCTATAAAACCTGCCCCGATTGTAATTATTTTCTTACAATCTTTAAGTTTTTCCTGCATTTCGTCAACATAAACCTTGTTTTTAGGAACAGAAAAAACATTCATTAAATCAAATCCAGTTAGCCACTTTGGCACTTTTGGCGTTGAACCTGTTCCTATCACAAGTTTATCGTAACATATATCTTCACCATCTTTTAATTTAACAATTTTGTTTTCTCTATCAATTGAAACGGCTTCGTCGTAGATTACATTAATTCCGGACTTTTCAAACATTTTTTCAGCAGGCAACAGATTGTTTGCCGTATTGCTAACTGACCCAAAAACATAAGGAATTCCGCATGGAATAAGAGTTTTGGGTTGCATGGTCAATACTGTGAATCCTTTTTGCGGATTAACTCTTTTCCCTGTTGTAGCGGCTACTAAACCTGCAGCACTACTCCCAATTACTAATACATCTGTGTTAATCATTTTCTTTATCGAATTTTAAAAAGTTTTTAGATTATTATTTTTGTAAGCTTCATAAGCTTCTTTAACTGTCATTTGTCCTGCTCCCATGAATATTTTAATTTTTGCTTTTTCAAGAGCTGATGCTGCATTTCCTCCGGGTCCGTTTCCCGTGATAAGAATATCGGGATTTAGGTCAAATAAATTTTGTGCGGTTTTTGGGCCGGCCCCATGAGCTTCGTTAGAAATTTCTCGATTATCGAAATGCGATAATTCATTGGTTTCGTCATCAAAAACGAGAAAAAAATCTGTTCTCCCAAACCGAGGGTCAATCATCGAATCCCATTCGGTTCCTTTTGTTGTGAATGCTATTTTCATTTTTTTAAATTTGTTTTATAATTTATTCTTAAAGTTCTTTTGCCGCGAATACACTAATAATTTATTAGCGTATTCGCAGCTAATTTTTTTTTCCTAAAAAGAAAGCACTTTTTCCGACTCAACAACCCATTGAGCAAATGCTTTCATATTACTAATTTCAATTCCGTCAATTAATTTGAGTTTATCAATTCCTCTTGCTTCTGAGCAACCACCACAAGCTTTTATTTTTCCACCCTTATTTATAATTATTTTTAACATGTTTTCGATATTATAAAAACCTGAAGGTGTTTTTTGATTAGGGAGGGCACAACTAACGGCATCTGCAAGTAAAAAAATTCTTAAATCAATATTTTCTTGGTCAGTAAGAAGTGTTATTCCCATTCTTAAAGCATTATATGCTTTTTCTGTTCCGTAAGGGGCATCGTTAACAACTAATAAAATTTTCATTATTTTTTTCTAAGTTAATATTTGTTTTACTTTATTCCAACTATCTATGACAATGGTTTTAAGTTCTTCATTTTCATATTCAACAATAGTTTTTCCTATAGTCATAGCTTTCGTGAAATCTTCATTGTAGGGTAACTTTGAGATAAACACAATATTTTCTTCTATAAGAAATTTTTCAATTTCTTTACTAAGCATTTGATTAATATCATATTTATTAATAATACATCCTGCTTTGATCTTGAATTTTTTAACCAATTCGTAAACTCTTTTTAAATCGTGTAAACCCGAAACACTCGCTTCGGTTACCAAAACAACAAAATCGGCTCCTGAAAGTGATGAAACCACCGGACAGCCAATACCCGGCGAACCATCGGCAATTATCATTTCTGCTGTATTTTCAGTTGCAATTCTTTTGGCTTCATTTTTGACTTTTGCAACCAATTTCCCGGAATTATCGGCACCAATTCCGAGCCTTGCATGAACCATGATATTTCCGGCTTTAGTGTTTGAAATATATGTTTTGCCAACATTTTGAATCTCGTTTGTAATGGCTTCAACCGGACAAACACGGGCACAATATCCGCAACCGTCGCAACTTATAGGATCAATAAAATGTATGCCCTTATTTAATTGAATAGCATTAAAACGACAAACCTCGGCACATTTTCCACAGTTTATACATATTTCATAATTAATGATAGCAAGCTCGCCGCTATAGAAATCTTCTGAATTTTTGAAGTCAGGTTCTAAAAGAAGATGCATGTCGGCAGCATCAACATCGCAATCGGCAACAACAATATCTTTTCCGCCAAGATAGGCAAAGGAAGCTGTGATTGAAGTTTTTCCTGTTCCGCCTTTTCCAGAAATTATTACAATCTCTTTCATATTTCACCTCCTTCTTCCAGTTTTAAAATATAATTTTTTATATGTTTAAGTTGCTGTTTTACTTCAGGAACTTTCTTGTAAATCAACTCACCATGTGAATACAATTCCGCTATTTTTCTGCTATTTGCAATTTTCGCAAGAATAGGAAGGTTTTCTTTTTTACAATAATCAATTACATCATCATTGCCTATACCAAAACGGTTTATAACAACTCCGAAATTTTTTTTCAATGCTTTCATGGTTTCGGCAGCGAGTTTCATGTCGTGAAGCCCGAAGGGAGTTGGCTCGGTTACAAGGATTACAAAATCTGCATCTTTAGTAGCCTCAATAACAGGGCAAGAAGTCCCTGGTGGAGAGTCGAATATTTTTATTACTTGATCCGAAAAATGTTTATCAACATATTTTTGAGTTTGCGAAATTAAGGGAACTGCTTGTTCTTCACCAATATCAAGTTTACTTTCGACAAATGATAAGTTGTTAGTTTGCAGATGTTTTAACCTACCTATTTTCTTTGGCTTCATAGGCAAAGCTGAAACCGGGCATAATTCCGAACACGCAAAACATGAATGGCATAATTCGGGAAATACCATTATTTGAGAGCCCAATTGTATGACTGCATGAAAATTGCATACTTTCTGGCATATTCCGCATAAGGTACATTTATCTTCAATCCATTCGGGGATCATTTTAAATTTGTCTTCCTCGTGAACTAATTTCCCTTCAATAAACAAACTTGAATTGGGTTCTTCAACATCAAGATCACATAAAACAATTTCCTCACTTTCGGATAAGTAGGAGGCAAGATTTGTTGCTAAAGTTGTTTTTCCTGTGCCTCCTTTACCGCTTGCGATTGCTATTTTCATTTTTATTAATGGTCACATAAATTCTGACCGGTTTTAAGTTGATCGGACAAATAATTTTCAACGAGTTTTTGTGGTGAATCGGCATCGACACCTACGCAGACTTCGATATTGTTTTGGGTAAATAAATCTTGTGCCCTTTGTCCCATTCCACCTGAAATTATTACGGATACATTATGTTGGGCAAGAAATTGAGGATAAACTCCTGGTTGATGAAGGGGAGGAGTTAAATATGTTTCGTTAATTACTTTTTGGTCTTCGGTTTCAATAATTGCAAATTTTTCGCAATGGCCAAAATGTTGGCATAATTTTCCGCTTACAGTCGGGATAGCAAATAATTTTTTCATTTTTTAAAATATTTAATTTATTTATTATTTCTTTAGTAATTCTTCTCTAATCATGGTTTTACCACAATTGGGACATTTTAGAGTTGTACATTTTATACCTTTTTGGTGAGTGATTTTAGTACCGCATTTGGCGCAAACACAAGATCCACCCGGTCCGCAGGCACCTCCTTTGTTTCGGCCTCTTCCACCTCCACGGCCCAAACCTTTTCCACTACCAAGGATTCCGTTATTTTCTGAATTATTCATTTTTATTTATTTTGTTAACTTAATTTTTTTCTGTAAATAAAGCAGGCAGCTTTACCTGCCTGCTTAAATAATTAAAACTACTTTTCTGTTTCAGAGAGCTTTTTTTCAAGTAATAACAATTGATTTTTAAGAACATTAATCTCGTTTACAATTGCATTTTTATCGGAAAGTTCTGGGTTTTCCCAATTTCCTACGTTTCCAAAACCTCGTCTGAAACCAGCTCCAAAAAAACCTCGTCCTCTTCCTCCAAAAAAACCTCTTCCAAAACCACGTCCTGATCCTGAGAAATTTCTAAAATCAGAACTTTCACCGGTTGCACATATTCCCATGCGTCTTCCGGTCATCGGACCGCTACCTGCCGGCCCTGTTCTGTCGCCTCCCGGCATTTTGACCTCCTTTTTTTAAATGATTATTAATACAACATTTACCGTGTCCGAAGCCGCCTGCAAGATTTTGCAGATTGTTTGAATTGCATTCGGGGCATTCGGTAATTAAATTTTCTATATTTGTAGTAAACATATGTCCACAATTAACACATTGAATTATATTGTTTCTAAAATGAATGTTTCCGCCTTCGATGGTTAATAGCTTTCCTTGAATAATGAATTCTGCAATTTTTTTTCTTGCTTTTTCTATTAATCTCGAAAATGTAGGCCTTGAGATACCCATTTCTTCAGAAGCTTCAATATGCGATAAACCAAGATGATCGGCCAATCGAAACGCTTCATATTCATCAAGTGTTATAAGTATTTGACTTAATGATTTTACGGAAACACCAATGGGTTTAAACTCCGAAAATATCGGAGGTTTAAAAATAATTCTATCTTTTTCCGGCCTTGGCATCTTATTTATTAATTAAATATTTTGCAAAGATAATGAACTTATGTTCATAAAAAACAATTTTTTTGTTTTTTTTTACTTTTTTTTAAGATTTTTTTT